>Ga0207048_10015_pt1 | contig 56351 bp, 42 predicted proteins | sample Alteio_BWMinCont_65_FD_153301 | JGI IMG/M metagenome (GOLD analysis project Ga0207048, IMG submission 153301) | Enriched cells from forest soil in Barre Woods Harvard Forest LTER site, Petersham, Massachusetts, United States -... | ecosystem: Environmental > Terrestrial > Soil > Temperate forest >...
CTGGACGGAAGAGGATTGGAAGTGGCGATCCGCGCAGGGCATTCTCCATCCGGTGTTTTGGAGCCGCACTCGCAACCGTTGGTATTGCCGCACCATGTTCGACGAGATCCCTTTGCCGCTGGACTGGCCAGTGTATGTCAGCCAAGCCGAGGCCAGCGCGTATGCTCGCTGGGCGGGGAAGTCGCTGCCCACCGAAGCGCAGTGGCATCGAGCCGCTTACGGAACAGAGACGAATACTGAGAGGACATTTTCGTGGGGCGCTGAGTCGCCGACCTCGGTCAAAGGAAATTTTGATTTCAATAGCTGGGACCCGACTTCAGTCGGCGAATTTCCCGAGGGCCAGAGCGCTTTCGGCGTCGCTGATTTGCTAGGCAACGGGTGGGAGTGGACGTCGAGCCCCTTCGAACCGTTTCCCGGCTTCCAGCGATTTTCGTTTTATCCGGGCTACTCCGCGGACTTCTTTGATGGCAAGCACTACGTGATGAAAGGTGGATCGGCGCGCACGGCCGCGTGTATGCTGCGCCGCTCTTTTCGCAACTGGTTCCAGCCTCACTACCAATATGTTTATGCGGGATTTCGTTGTGTGAGCAACTAATCGATTTCGGAGGACAGCATGCTGACACAGGCTTTCACTACCGGCACAAATTCCGATCTGATCACCGATGTGCGCCTGGGCTTAACCAAATCCGGGCAGAGAGAACTGCCTTCGAAATATTTGTACGACAGCGTTGGGTCCGCGCTTTTCGAGGTCATCAGCGTCCTGCCAGAGTACGGATTGACCCGCGCTGACGAGCGCCTGCTGCGGCGCCATTCGGAGGACATCGTGGCGAGACTCACTCCTCCGACCGTGGTGGCCGAATTGGGCAGCGGTAGCGGCAAGAAGACGCGGTGGATGCTCGAAGCGCTGAGCCGCCATCAGCACATTTCGTATTGCCCAATCGAAATTTCGCGGGCTGCGCTCACGATGTGTGAACGCGAGCTCGGTGACATTGATTCGGTGAGCATCGTCGGATTTGAGCGCGAATATCTTGATGGACTGTTGGAGGTGGCGGCTCAACGCCAGGCCGGGGAGCAGTTGCTGGTGCTGTTCCTGGGAAGCACGATTGGCAACTTTGAGCATCCGGCGGACGTAAAATTCCTCCGTCAAATGCGGGAGATCCTGCGAGCGGGCGACGCGTTGCTCCTGGGTACCGACCTCGCGAAACCGATTCATCAATTGCTCGATGCGTATAATGATCCGCTCGGCGTGACGGCGGCCTTCAACTTGAACCTGCTAGGACGAATGAATCGGGAACTTGATGCCGACTTCGTCCTCCCGCAATTCGAACACGTAGCTCGGTTCAATCAGGACGCGGGCAGCGTAGAGATGCACCTTCGTTCCCGCAAGAAACAAATCGTCAGCATACCTGCTGCTTCCTTGTCAGTTACCTTCTTTGAAGGCGAAACCATCTGGACGGAGAGCAGTCACAAGTATTCTCTCGCCGAAGTCTTTCGAATTGCTGAGCAGGCAGGCTTCCGCTGTGACGCACAGTGGATTGATGAAGAATGGCCGTTCGCGGAAAACCTGCTAATTGCCGAATGACCTGATCACGCGTTTACTCGATATCCGCCTGGCTCTCATCCATTGGGGCCTTCGACTCGAGATGAATCTCAGGTAAGTTGGCACTTTTGACTTGTCGATTCATCGCCGGCAGGTCGGAATTCTTGATTTCCTCCCACTGTTTCATTAACCCGGAAAGATCACGCTCGGTCTCCGCCGCGGCGTTTATTTGCGCCATAGTTGGCGCGGCGTCTGCCTGTCCAACGCCGGTATACAGCGCATCGACCGCGGCATTTGCACGAGTCAGAGTTGGTTCAGATGCTTCGGGGGTGGCCGGAGTCGGCCCTCGTAGAATTGTCCCCACTTTCTGATCGAGGGCTTTAATCGATTCCGACAGCGCGCCGGATTGATTTCCGAGCTTGTGAAGTTGATCGACGACAAAGCGCGCCTGCGTGACCGCTTCCGTGCTGACAGTCAACTCGGAGGCCAGACGCATTTCCAAATCGAATTGTTTTTCGAGGTCGGCGGCTGACGCATTTACCCGAGGGTCGATCTTCACCGTCAGCGGTTCTGTGAAGGTGTGTCCCTTCACTGTGAGTCGAGTTCTGTATTCTCCCGGCAGCGCGATCGGGCCCTGCGGCGTCCTCGGCGTGTCGTAAGGAACCGCCGAAATCGGATACATGTGCTGCAACGAGGCGGGCGCGGGGTAGTGCAAATCCCATACCCAGCGGTGCATTCCGGCGCTTGCCGAAAGAATCTTCGGCATCCGGATCCAGTACAACGGAATCAGTTGCTTCTCCAGTTCGGCCTGGGTTACGTCCGGCTTGTCCTCGCTGGAAAACCGCCGCACGACTTTGCCGCGCGCATCAACGATCTCAAGAGTTATTGGGCCAGATGGCTGCGTGAGGAAGTAGTCAAGAATCGCGCCGTCCGGAGGATTCTCGCCAGCCGGTTCGTCGGGCGGGATTGGAGTATCAGGATTCGTGCTGCGCCGGACGCGGTAGGCCGCTTCGGGTTTGAAGAGATAGGCATCCGATTTCGCCATGGATTCGGCAAGTTGCCGTAAGGGATTAATGTCGTCGAGTATCCAGAATGATCGGCCGTGGGTGGCAACGATCAGATCGCTGTCGTGAATCCCCAAGTCCCGCATGGAAGTGTGGGGCAGGTTTAATTGCAGAGACTGCCAGTGGTCGCCGTCGTCGAATGAGACCCACACGCTGGTCTCGGTGCCCGCAAAGAGGAGGCCCTTGCGGACTGGGTCCTCGCGCACCGTGTCCGCCGGAGCATCAGCGGGGAGCCCGCTTGTGATCAGCTTCCACGTCTTGCCGCCATCGTGAGTGCGATAAATATAGGGGTGCAAATCATCAATGCGGAAGCGGCTCACGGACGCGTAGGCGGATTGGTCGTCGAAATGTGACGCCTCAATCTGAGTGACCTTGCTCCATGCGGTCCAGTCCGGCGGCGTGATGTTGTTCCAATTCTTTCCGCCATCTCGCGTCACCCAGATCAGTCCGTCGTCAGTGCCCGCCCACAGCGTGTTGATGTCTTTGAATGACGGAGCCAGAGCGTAGATCACTCCGCGTTGTTTGCCTGCATCGGGATTCTTGGAGGCAAGTGTGCCGATACTCGACGGAACCCCGGGGTTCTCGCGAGTGAGGTCCGGGCTGATTGTTTGCCAGGACTGTCCGCCGTCTGTCGTCTTGAACAGCACGTTGGACGAAAAATAAAGAGTGTGAGGATCAATAGGTGAGAACAAAGTAGGCTCGGTCCGATCGGTGCGGAACTGTGCACTGCGGACTGGAATGGGGGTTACGTTTTGCACCTGCCCGGTAGACCAGTGATATTTCGAAACCTCGCTGCGGCCGCCTCCGTAAATAATGTCGGGATCAAGCGGATCGGGCGCGACGTACCCGTACTCGATGGTGGCGACGGGATGCCAATCGCGAAATGTGATTTCGCCGTCGTTCCCGCGGCTCAAAATGCACACCGAGCCGCTTTCCTGCTGCCCAGCGCAAACGCGGTAAGGGAAAGTATTGGTCACTCCGACGTGGTAGAGCTGTGCAGTCGGCTGGTTGTACCACGAGCTCCACGTCTGCCCACCGTTGACGGTCACAATAGCGCCCTGATCGCTGACCAAAAGAATAATGTTTGGGTCATTCGGATTGATCCAGAGATTCTGGTAGTCATCCCCGCCAGGTGCGCCGCGAATGCTCATCCAGGTTTTGCCGCCATCCGTGGAGCGCACGGTTACGATGCTCACGCTGTAGACCACATCAGGATTCTTTGGGTCCACTCTTATAATTGAAAGGTCGCCTCCGCCGATGCGCATGGCAGGGCGAGGATCAGTCGTGGCCACGTGCCAGGTTTCACCGGCGTCATCGGAGCGGTACAGGCCAAGACCCGCGCCCGAACCGTATTCTCCATGTTCAGTAGTTGCCACCGCCGCATAGAGGCGGCTCGGCTGACTGGCTGCTATCGCCACATTGATTTGCGTTACGTTCTTGGGCAGGCCATTGGTTAGAGGCTGCCAGGTATTGCCTGCGTCCGTCGACTTGAAAAGACCTCCGCCGGTTCCCTGAAACTGATTGTTATCCTCCCACGGTCCCTCGCGTGCTTCCCACAGTGATGCATAAAGGACATCTGGATTCGAGAGGTCAATCTCGATGTCGGAACCGCCGGTATTCTCGTCTTTGTGCAGAATCTTCTGCCAGGTATTTCCGCCGTCGATCGAGCGGAAAATTCCACGCTCCTGGTTCGGACCATAAGGATGGCCGAGGACCGCCGCGAACACCTTATTCGGGTCGCGCGGGTCGACTACCAAAGCTGGGATCTGCTGCCCGTCCCGCAAGCCCAAATGAGTCCAGGTCTTGCCCGCGTCTGTCGATTTGTAGATTCCGTTGCCAACGGAGAGGTCAGGACGATGCAGCCCTTCACCACTCGCCACGTAAATAATGTTGTGATCCGATGGAGCAATCGCGATGGCCCCGATTGATTGACTGGGCTCCTGGTCGAAGATCGGCGTCCAGGTACGGCCATAGTCGTCCGATTTCCATACCCCGCCATTTACCGCGCCGATATAGAAAAGATTCGGCTGGCTCGGTACGCCAGCGACCGCCCGCGTCCGTCCGCCCCGAAAGGGCCCAATCATACGCCAGCGCATCTCCTGATACATGCTCTCCGGATACTGTTGTGCCTGGCTGATGCCCAGCAGTGAAACAGCGAAACTGCCAGCAAGCAAAATCAGAATGACGCGATGAAATCGAATCACTAGATCCTCCAGAAAATGTCTGAGTGGGACAGGATAAATCAAATGGAGCCGTGGGAGAATGGCGAGTCGTGCGCGTGATCTTTAGGAGGCGTCTGACTCTTCTTCGCGACGTTGCTTCTGAATATCGATTCCGAGCTGCTCCGCTTTCTTGTAGAGGTGGCTCCGCTCCAGACCGAGCGACCTGGCGGCATTTGTGATGTGGTAGTTGCTGCGCTTCAGTTCGGCGATAATTACTTCCCGCTCGAACCTCTGAACCCGCTCGGCCAGCGGTCCTGAGCTCGTTCCCGACGAAGCCAGACTGGTCGGAGTAGAGGAAGGCAGTGCAGCGCGAACCGTGTCTGGCGTTACCTCGCCTTCGGTCGCCAGCAGCATCAACCGCTCCACCACGTTGCGCAACTCGCGGACGTTCCCTGGCCACGGATAGGCCGCAAGCGCCTCAATCGCTTCTGCAGTGAAGGGAATCGCCTTCCAACCATTCTGATCGCAAACCTGCCGGGCAAAGTGGTCCACCAATACGGGAATGTCTTCCGGGCGTTCACGGAGCGGGGGCAGGATGAGCGGAAACACATACACTCGATGAAAGAGGTCCTGGCGAAACTTGCCGTCGCGCACGAGAGCTTCCAAGTTTCGATGGGTCGCCACAAGGACTCTCACGTCGACGGAAATCGGTTTGTCTCCGCCAATGCGTTCTACCTCACCTTCCTCGAGCACGCGCAGCAGTTTGGCTTGCATGGGTAGAGGCATATCGCCGATTTCGTCCAGAAAGATCGTCCCTTGATCGGCCTGCTCGAATTTTCCGGTATGACGTGCGGCTGCTCCGGTGAACGCACCCTTCTCGTGTCCGAAGAGTTCTGATTCGATCAACTCAGCTGGAACCGCAGCACAGTTCAAGGTAACGAAAGGGCCCGCAGATCGTGGGCTGCGCTCGTGCAGCGTGCGCGCAACCAGTTCTTTCCCCGTGCCGGTTTCTCCCAGAATGCAGACTCGCGACTCACTTGCTGCCACTCGCTCGACCTGTGCCATGACTTTGCGCATGACGTCTGAGGTCCAAACAATCTCGTGCTTCCCCAGGCGATTCCGAAGCTGACGGTTTTCAGATTCCAGACGCCGCAGTTTGAGCACGTTTTCCACTGTAAGGAGCAGTTTTTCCGTGGAGACTGGTTTTTCCAGAAAGTCGAGAGCGCCCAGCCGTGTGGCGCGAACCGCCATTTCAATGTGTGCCTGGCCTGACATCATGACCACGGGAACCGTGATTCCTTGCGATTTAAGGTCTTCCAGAAAAGATAGGCCATCTTTCCCGGGCATGACTACATCGGAGAAAATAAGATCAAAGTTTTGTGTCTTGGCACAATCGAGCGCCTTTAACGCATTGTCACAAACCGTTGCTTCGTGGCCCGCCAGACGAAATGCGCGTGAGAGCGAGGCCAGAGTGTTGGGCTCGTCATCCACAATCAGAAGGTTTGCTTTCTGCGGCACTAGTGGCTCCTCGCAGCTGTTCCAAGCGGCTCGCCGCTCATTTGCAGCTTATCCAGATTGCGCGGTAGTTCTATTTCGAATGTTGTCCCGCGTCCGGATTCACTTCGAACACTGATTCTGCCACCGTGATCGCTGATCACCGACTGAACAATCGCGAGCCCGAGCCCCGTGCCATGCGGCTTGCTGGTGTAATAAGGAGTGAACAGGCGCTCGCACTCTTCTGGCGTGAGCCCGGTTCCCGTATCCGAAACCTCCACATAGCTGAGACCGCCATCCCGGCGCGTGCGCAGCGTGAGCATGCCACCCTGAGGCATCGCGTCCATTGCATTCAATACCAGATTTGAGAGTGCCCGGTGCAACAGGTCGGCGTCGGCCGCAATGGAATCCATGGGTTCAGTCAACTCCAGTTTACATTCAATGGGCGCACGCTCCGGCGCACGGAGTTGCGCCTGAAACAGCCGAGCTACATTCTGCACGACGTCATTGAGTTGTATTTGCTGGAACTGCGGCTGGGGCATCCTGGAGAATTCGCTGAAGCGCGAGATAATGGCTTTGAGATTCGCGATTTCAGCTAGCAACGTGGAGGAGCTTTCCTGAAAGATCTCTTCAAACTGCTGTGGACTCTGCAGCCGCGCCCGCAGCAAGTTCTCGACCGTCAGTTGCAGCGGGAATAGAGGGTTCTTCAATTCGTGCGCCAGGCGGCGGGCCAGCTCGCGCCACGCCGCAACCCGCTCAGCCTGCACCAGGTGCTCTCGTTGTGCCAGCAGGTCGCGGGTCATGCCGTTGAACGATTCCGCCAACTCACCAATTTCGTCGGTCGAACTTACGGGCACCTGTGTGTTCCAGTTGCCGGAAGCGACATCGCGGGCGGCGCGCGCAAGTTGCTCTATTGGCCGCGTAACCCGGCCCGCCGCCCAACCGCTCAGTAGAATCGCCAGCAAGATGCCACCGCCTCCACACAACAGTGCCGCCGCGCGGATGCGTTGGCGAAGTTCGACGTAAGGGCGCCGCGAATTGCCGATCAAGAGGACCCCGAGCAAGTGGTTGTCCCGTCCGGCCAGCGGAATAGCGTCGATGGTCTCGTCATCCGCGGGATTGGAAGACCAATGCACCAGCGTCGTGGTCTCGCGCGGCTGTTGCTGAAGCTGCCGAATAATGGGCGCAATTTGATCTGCTTGCGGGACCGAGCTTGATGCGTCAATCAGGAATTGGGGAGAAAAGCCAGCTCCCAGATTCTGGTAAAACATGGCCCGCATTCCGACGGGAAGCTCCAGGCTGGCGAGAAAGTCCTTATCAATGCGTCGGCCTCCGATCACGAAGAGCGGCTTCTCCCCCAGGCTCACCTGCCTCACCGCGAACAGCCCCAGCGCCGCGCCATCCGGCAGTTCCTCCTGCTTCAAGAAAGCATTTTTTGGAATTGTGGACACGATGGTGGCAGTTTCCTTGTAGCCAAACTTGGCCGGCCATTGCGCCGAAGAAATGATCGTGCCCTGATTGTCGATGAACTCCAGAAAATCCAGCTGATGAGTCTCAGCGATGGTCCTGGCTTCGTTGAGGTATGCGCCATAGTCGGGCGAGCCGTGGATCAGGGCTAGAGCCATGCGAATCGCGCCTTCGCTCGCTGCAATCGTATCGACATGATGCGCGACTTCTTCCCCTCGACGATTGAACTCATGGCGAAACTGTGCGACCAGAGCTGCGCTGCGCTCCTCATTGGCCTTTTCGAAAGCCCGGCGGGTGAACGACGAAATACTCCATGCAACCGCGACCACCGACACCAGGACGGTAAGCGCGAACACCGCCAAAAGTCTGCGCCGGAAAATCATGGTTTCTCCGCGGCAAGCCAGACGTTTGGCATAAGCCAGCTCCCGTCGCGGGCTGTTCTCCAATTCCTCACAGTTTTAGACACCCCGTTTGCCGTCCGCAGATGCAGCAGTGGAATCACGCGTTGTGATTGCAGCAGTTTGTTCTCCGCGGCGTAGAGATCGTCAACGGAACCCGAGGCAGATTTGCTCCGTGACAATCCAAGCTCCGAGGCCAGTTCATCAAGAGCGATTTGAGGGTCGATTGAAATCAGTGGCAGCCGAACAATTCGCAAGTCTGCGCTGGTCGCCGTCGTGATCTGCATTCCCATCCCCGCATCGCGAGCATTGAGCACGATTCTTTCGGCGATCACGCGTGCCGTGGGATCGGCCGGATCGTAACCCAGGGTCCATGAAGTGGTGTGCGGAATCTCGCTGCGCACCTGACGCGCAGCCGCCAGGTCAATCGACGTGGGAAAAAGAAAAGCATAGCCCGTCATCCAATTCGGCAGAAGGCCGCCGGCAGGTTCTCCGCCGCCTTGCAGCACGACCGTACTCAGCAAATCGCGATCAATGCTGAGGGCAAGAGCCTGGCGCTGCCGCGCATCCTCAGGCGACTGCGGGTCGCGCCCAAAGACCAGAGCAATCAGCTCTATCGGGGCTGAACTCTCGATGTGGCGGCCTTCCGCGATCGCCCGGTGCGCTTGTTCTGGCGCGACTTCTATCAACTGTGTTTTGCCGAGGTCGAACGAAATCATCTGCTCGCCAAGACTTTTTCCCAATTCAATTTCGATCGCGTCCAGGAATGGGCGACCGCCCCAGTAGTCGTCCCGCGCCACCAGTATGAGTGTTTTCCCGAGATTCCACTGTGAAACCGCAAAGGGTCCAGTACCCGAAATCCTCCCGCTGTCGCGTCTGGCAATAGCGTTGCGCGCCAAACTTAGCTCGGCAGGAAGATTGGGAACCGGAAAATCACGCTCGATGACGACAGCCTCTCCCTCGGAGAATACTTTCCAAGCAGGATTCGTCCTCCGCAACGAAGCGGCGGCTGCATCTGGGGTGACCGGCGCTCCATCCTGGAAAGTAACTCCGCGGCGCAAGAAAAACTCCCAACGTTGGTCGCCCGATTCAGCCTGCCAGGAAGTCGCCAATGCTGGTTCAGGCTTGCCCTGCGCATCCAATGAAACCAGGCTGTCAAACATCAGACTGGACAGATTACGATACCCGGACCAATCCGGTTGAGAAGCATCGGCAGGATCGAGAGATGTGGGCGCGGCCCGCATTTCAACATGCAGAGTTCCACCATAATGCGGTCGAGCTGCAGCGCGACCGCCGAGCGCGCAAAGCAGACTAATGGCCACAAACAATGGAAAGCCTGTAAGCCTCATATCTCCCTGTTCCCGAATTCTGTGAAACTGCAATGGCGCCAGTGCCGTCGGAATCGGTCCAAAGCGCCGTGATAGCCCCATTGAACTCGGCGGGCTGGCTCACGGCGACGGGTTCACGATCAGCAATTTCAAACGCAGTGACGGATTCGCCGGCACCATCCCCATTGCCGGTAACCAACACCTGCCAGCCTGGCCCGCATCCACTCCGCACGCTTGCAATGTCGCTTCCCCAGCCGAGTTTGGCCGCAGTTTGATCCGTGACTCCGTCCAGCAAGTGCACCTGACCATCGACGGTCGAAAAGACCCAGAGCTTGTACTTCTCCCTCGGTAGCATCGCAGCCGAATAAAATGCTTTCACAGTGGTTTGCTTCTCGATGCCCGGAGAGAGCGCTCCGGTAAAGAAGTTCCTTGTGGGCGCGAAGAATGCGCTCAGGCCAGACTGATCGGTCCCGAGCGGCCAGGGGTCGTCGCTGTCATAGCAGTTCAGAGCCAGAGGAGCGGTCGTTAAGCTTCGGCAAAAAGTGCCTGGCAAATACACGTCGAACAAGTGATCCTTCCGCAACGCCAATCGTCCCCGCAAATCGCGCGGCCACGGATGCGAGTGCGCGAGCGGCAGTGATTGTTCCTGCTGCCAGCGGCCATCCTGCAGCTTTAAAAGTACGACGCTCTCCGGTTCGAGAAGAATCATGTGCTGCGGAGCTCCGTTCAACACTGCGACATCCAGGATGCGATTCTCTTCCGTCGAAAGCAGTGTCTTTTGAATCGCGAGCGCAACAGTTGAGTTCTCGACTACGGGCGGCCCCAACCTGGGCGTGGTGACCATTACGACAGAAGCTTCATTGTTTCCCTGATGGATCTCGGCGACCCAGACGTAGCTCCGCAGATTTTCAGAAAGCGTAATCTGCACCGAGGCATCGGCTTGGTCCGAATTCACAAAATGCATTCCGAGCGCGGCCAGTTCGGTGCTAAGCCCCCGTCGAATCGCTTCAGCGTCCGGCCGGCTAAGCGAAGATCGATTCACCACATCCAGCGTGACCGCTCCCGGACCTGTGGCCGCGGCGATCTTTCGTGCCAGTTGTACCTCAGGTGCTTGCCAGTCACTCGCCAGGATCACGGGCACGTGCGTCAACATCAGCACGCAGAGGCAGGCAGCCCGTGGAAACCGTGATGACCAGGCACGCATGTGCGGGATGCGCGAATTATAAACCGCATTGTGCTTGGCACTTGGCATATCGCCCTGTACTGTTTGTAGACACCGGGCCTTCCCGGCGTTACCAGAACTTATTTCGGCTGCTGCTCATCCGATCCTTCCGCCTGACTGGCATGGTTTGCCACGCTCATGCTGCGCAGCACATCGTTGGCGAAGAAGAATTTCCCGTCCGCGGGTACCATCATGATCTGCAGCTTGTCCGAGAGCCGTTCCGCCACGATCTTGTTAATCAGCAGCGGATTCTGCTTCAGGATCGCGCCTTCGCTCTGCATCCGCACCGCGTCCGCCGCCGCGGTCACGCGGATACGATCCGCTTCCGCTTCCGCCAGCAACTTGCGCCGCTCCATCTCAGCCTTGCTGTCGATCACCTTAGCCTCCGCCTGCGCCTCTGCGTTCTTCACGGTGGTCTCTTTGCGAGCTTCGGCTTCCAGCTTCGATTGTTCGATCTGTTTCTGCTTAAGTGGCAGGGTGTATTGCATCGCATCGGCCTCGCTCTTGGCCTGCAGCACGCGCACCTGCGCTTCCCCTTCGGCCTGCTTTACCTGTCGAGCCTTTGTGGCCTCGGCTTCAAGCTCTGCAATCCGAACCTGCTTCTGCTGGATGTCGGTCTGCACGCCCATGCGGTCGCTTTCCTGTTCCTTCAGCAAAAGAGTTTCTAATCCCTTTGCGTATTCAGGTGGCAGTTGGATATCGCGCAGCATCACTTCTTTCACGATGATTCCATCCGCAGCCAGTTTCTGAGTGATAACATCCGACGCGCGCTTGCGTACTTCCTCACGCTTCGCGGCGAACACATCCCTGACGGTGTAGTTGGGCACCAGTTCACGCCACGCACTCGCCACTACCGCGGGCACGATTTCCTTCTCGATGGGCTGAGGCATGTTGCTCTGAATGTAATCCAGGCGCTTCGGATCGAGACGGTACCGCACCGTAATCGACAGGCCAAGGGTGAGCCCCTCTTTTGCCTGCACATTCAACGGCTGTGATCTTGTGCCTTTTCCGGAACCGGCACCGCCTACATCCTCGATGGCGCCGGTAGTAAACAATTGGTCGCGGGTGTCGAAGAGCACGATACTCTCAGCGAGCGGCACCACGAAGTGCGCGCCCGGATAAAGCGCCCCCGGCAAGGTTCCGCTCGTCTGGCTAACCCGCACTCCGGCCATGCCGCTGGGCACAACCACGATGCCCAGAGACAACACAATCGGCCCCCAGGCCAGTAATGCCAGCGCTAGAGACGTTCTCCAGCGTACCTGTGGGACGGGAGGCAGCGGTCCCGCACCGGCCGAGGCAAGCGCCTGCCGGTATTTCATTTCCAGATAAAAATCGTAAGCCAGAATCCCAGCGGCCAACGTAATCATTCCGATGCCGCCCCACATCAGCAAATATTTCAGCAACAACATAAATCCTCCTTCCGAGCGCTAACGCTCTTGCCCCGATTGAACCTGCACCGCCTGTTGAGAAAAGAACAGGCCAAAGACTTTTCCGAAAATCCACTCTTCCACCAGAATCGCGACCGCCAGCGAGAAGGCCATACCCGCGGTCACCGTGATTGCTGTCATTAGCGTTTCCATTTGCGTCCTCCCGAAGCGTGTTTACGCCAACAGAAGCGGCATCTCCCGGGCCAACGCGCATATGGTTGATAGTGAATAACTTGTCGTGGCGAGCTTGCGGCTGGATGGTGTTCGCTTGCAGACAGTGTGTGGTTACGACCACACACTGCAATGGAGCTGGAATAGATTCGCTAATTCAAAAGACCGCTCGGTTGCTCTGTCAAGAAACCAATGGCGCGGCGAAGCCGGGGATGGCACGCTTTTCTTCGGCAACCGGCTCGGTCATCTCTCTTACATAGAATGCGACTGCGGTGGCCCGCTGCCAAAAGCGTGTGGCGAGAAGCAGAAGCAGCGTCGCCTGGCCGATGATGAACGCTCCCAGAATGCTGCTGGGAGGGACAATCGCGTACCACAGCAAGATTCCAGCCATCAGAACGGCCGCGGCCACGATTGCAATTACTAGATAGCTGCCCAGCAGACGTCCGAAATTCCGTCGCGTCTTGCGCAATCCGGCCACGATCGATTTGCGTACCGCCGGCTGGTCGCGCAGCACCGCGTCGGTCTGGGCAACATCAAACCACATGCGGATGACGGTCAGCACCACCAGAACGATTACGTCGCCAATAAGTTGCGTAAAGAATGGCAGCCTTTCATTGGAAGTCTTGTCCGCGGCACTAACCAGGGCGTTCAACCCGCCAAATAGAATGCCAGCGACGATGCCTGCGATCACGCTAAAGAATAAGAACAGGCGAACGAATCGCCAAACATTCCTCCCGCAGGCGCGATAAAACTCATCGCGTGGCAGCGGGTGGTCAGAGGCGTAGCCCAGCAACACTCCGGGCATAAACAGCAAGCTCGCTAAAAAGAATACGACCGAAAACATCATGGCAGGATGTGTCGCGCCGGGAAGCGTTCCAAATTCCGGACGCGCCAACATTTCAGTGAAAACGCCGAGGCTGAATCCATGAAGCAGCTTGTCGGCGTAGAGGCTGTGGTCCAAAATCCCGTGCGCGGCATCGCTGAAGGCGGTCGCTCCGAAGTGGGCGAACGCAAGGTTCAGCAGATAAAACCAGACGATGTAACGCTTATTGCGCTGCACGATGGCAGCACCCGCGGAAACCAGACTCGTTTTCCCGTTCATTCAGATATCCCCTTACACCAGCCACCAGGCCAGGAATTGCGCAAAAAACTGGCTGATGCAGGTCCAGTAATTCGCCAGTTTGCGCGCCGGATCGCCGTTCGCTTCCGCAGTTCGGCTGTTATTGAAATTGTTGCGATCGAGGTAAATCTTGTGGTCGGGATCGACTTCGACCGACTCCACTTTTGCCTTCTTCTGATATGCATACCGTACCCACCGGTCTTTTCCATCCCAGTGTTCGCGCACCCGGTCGCCGTTATCGAATTTGACCTCAACATCGATCGGGATGACGAACTCGCCCTTCCGGTGAACCCATACGTTGGAGACGTATTCCGTCTCTCCTTTTTTCTCTTTCAAGTTTTCTTTGTACCAGTCCACTGGCACGGAAGTGATCTTCATCGCTTCATAGTCCAGCACCTGCGTGCCATAGATTGCCTGATTGAAATACCAGCGCAGGTCTTGCCCGGAAACTTCTTCGATCGTCTTCAGGAAGTCTTCTTTCGTGGGATGGGTGAAGCGGTAGCGCATTAAGTACGTATGCATGGCGCGCCGCATGGTATCTTCGCCAATCACGCCCTCCAGCGTAAGCAGACTGAGCGCCGTCTTGAAGTATGTGATCCCGCCATACGAATTTGGATCAGCATACTCCCACCCATTCTTCGCGATAGGATCAAGATCGGCCACAGCTTCCAAGCCAGGCCTGGCCTCGTCAACCTGGCCGGCAGTGACGCCCCACATATTGATAATCGAAGTGGACGCCCCAAAAATAGAATTCATGATTTTGATTTGCGTGTACTGGTTGATTCCCTCATCCATCCACGCATCTTCGAATTCGTTGGTTGCCACCATGCCGTACCAGTACTGGTGTCCGAATTCGTGTTCCACCACATCCTCGACCAGCAGCACGCCCTTCGGCATGTACCAAGTGGTATCGCCCGTGATGAATGTCGGATATTCCATGCCGCCAGCTTCTGATCCCGGCTCCGGATCCACGATCGTGAGCGTCTTATAAGGATAGGGCCCATACCAGCGGTCAAAATGTTCCATCGTCTCTTTAGCAATTCGCGCATGCCGTTCCGCCTGACCCCAATGCGCCGGTTGCATCAGGATGCGCAACTTCACCGGGCCCATGCTGCCTTGAAAGGTGTCGTTATAAATCAAGTAGTGCGGGCTCGCCGTCCACGCGAAATCATGGATGTCATCCCCGTGATACGTAACCGTCTTCGTCCCGTCAGCATTATTCACACTACCGACTTCGATGCCGCTTGCTCCCACCACTTCATACTGGGGCACCGTGAGCTTCACGTCATAAACTCCAAAGTCGGCAAAGAACTCAGTGTCGTAGTGAAACTGGTGGCAATTCCAAGCGCCATGCCACCACACTCCAACCTTGGGAAACCACTGCCCGCCCAGAATAAAATCCCGATTCCATCCCGTCCGCGCCAACGTCTCCGGAAATTGATCGTGAAACTTGATCTTGAACTGCACATACCCATCCGGCGGAATGGGCTTGGACAAATGCACTTGAACCACGGTGCGATCGTCTTTGTTCTCGTCATCGGGATTGATGAATTGCAACTGCGAAGTGAAATCGCCCTGCCCCACAACTTCCAAGCTCTTAATCTCCTGCGCGCCGTAGCTTTTGGCATCCCACGTTGCCAGGTCCGGCCCATAAGAATTCCATCGCTTGCCTTCCCGTATCCAGGTCGATGTTGGCTGAAATCCATTCAAATAAAGATGGAAGGGAAACGTATCCAGCGCCTGCCCCGTGAGATTGTGGTAAGTCAGCGTTTCCGTGGCGTCGAGAGAATGAGTCTTGGCGTTGTACTTCGCGTCCATGTCATAAGCCACGACACGCTGCGACAGCGGAGTAGCCGAGTTGATCGCCAACGTGGTAGCCGGAATCGCAAGCCCCGCCGCGCCATCCGTCTGCGCGAACGCGGTTACAGACAAAGCAGCCAGCAGGCACACCCCAACCCTCAAGCCAACAACCATGGATGACACTCTCTCTCTTCAAGAAGCGGCAGATAACGAACGGCAATAGCGAAGCGCGAACTCAAATCATAGCAGCACCCTATCGGAGACACGAAAACCGTTCATGACATTGTTACGCGAATCAGGAACCCCAGGTTCCAAGTCAGACCTTCCCCAACCAATCGTCCTCTACGTTGTCAGCCTAGAGGAAGCGCAGTCGTGCGCTCACGCCCGACTCCCAACCAAGGATCCCTGCACCAGCATTGCTCGTCGAAATCTTCAGATGTCGGGGTTGCATGGCAGCGCGTCAGAACGCAGTTCAGTGGACGTGCAGGCATTCAGGGGAGGCATGACGTGTCTGCGATGACCGAGCATGAGCCGGTCACTTGCTGGCATTTCCCGAAAGCGATAAGCCAGTCCCGAGAAGCTGGAACAAGCTGACGTGATCCACATGGCTGCCGGTTTGGGCATGCGTGTTCACGATGCCGTTCAGGGACTGTCCCAGCCCATCCAAAGTCAGGTTCTCTACGGAGACACTGTTGCACACGGAAGCCGGGCAATGAGACGTCCCCAAGTCAATCATGTCGCTGCCGCTGAACGAGGATGAGCAGTGGTTGACGGATGGCAGGCACGCTTGCAGAGTGGTGCCCACAGAGACGGTGCCCGTGGAAAGATAGTCGAGAGCGTCGCCCGCGCCGACGAGCCGCGTATAGTTGGGCAACACCCACGTTCCAGGAATAATGATGGTTCCGGCAGGCAGTAGGATGGTCGAGGGCGCGGTGACAGTGGTACCACCCTCGGTCCAGGGGCTGCCTAGCGTGCAAGTCAGAGCAGAACCCCTGATCCCTCGGGCGTCAATGATTGTACCGGACGAAGGATAGGTGCCTCCGAATCTGTTGCCGAGGATGCCGTTAATTGTGTCGCAGAGATCGACGCCCTGGCTGTTGCCAAGAAACTGACTGGCGTCGATGAAAGCGGGTGACCCCTTGCAGCACACGCCGGATGCGGGGTAAACGGCGTTCTGGCCTTGGGCGCCTTGTGCGGTCGCAAGAATAGGGAAGACCGACAGCAAGCAACCGAGGACAGCGACCATTCCGAGAAACTTCCTGGCGGAGATCGATCTCGTTGCGATTTGCATATTTCTCTCCTTGCTCAAGAATTCTAAGTAACTGTTGACTTCGCGATTATGATTCCGCTTACGGGCTGAGCTCGAACACCGCTCCGCAACCCCCTTGACATGCTTGTCCGGCACCACCCGCTTGCGTTACGCTGTAGACGTTCTTGAGCCCGTTGAATTAGCTTGCTTACGGGGTATGCTGCGTCTGGAGCACCAGCAAAGTTGTAAAGCACGGCAAAGGACCATTTTCCGCCAGCTGTGGGTTTCATCGCGAAGACCACGCCGCCAAACTTGTCACTCGCAGCGGCGTGAGCTGTGCCGTAGAGATTGCCGGTTGTGTCGAAGGTGACAGGTCCCCATGGGTTCCTGCCGCCCTTCTCGACTGTGAAGTTGTGCAACACAGTCTCGATCCAACTGCGACCCTGCTCTGTTCGGGCAAGGCGGAAAACAACGCCTAACCGCTGATCTCCTCCCCCTCCCGCCGTGCCGTAAAGGGCGCCGTTGGCATCGAATATCAGGCCACCATTAGGATCAGCTCCGTCACCACCGTCCGTAAAGATGTGGATCATTTTCTCGGTCCACGCGCCGCCTGTCTTCGGTGGCGGCCTGAGCTCAAAGGCCGTTCCACATCCTGGACCTTGGCAACCAGTGCCTCCACCCAAGACCGTCGTCCCGTAGACATCACCCTCGCTGTCCAGAACCAAGCCGCCGTTGGGGTTGGCACCGTCCGTATTGCCCTTGAAGCCGTGCAGGGTTTTCTCCGTCCACTTGCCGCCCTTGATCTTTGGCGGGCTCAGCTCGAATACCGCGCCGCAGTACTTATAGTAGGCGTCGCCGCAATTCGTCCCATAGCCGCCGCCATAGATCGTTGCTCCGTAGAGATTGCCCGCGCTGTCAAAGACCAGATCGCCCGCCGGGACAAACCCTTGCTTCGGCGTGGGGAAACTGTACAGCACTGTCTCGGTCCACTTCCCATCCTTCTGTCTTGGCGGCGACAGCTCGAACACCGTCCCGCAGCCCAGCTTCGAGCCCAGCACCCGTGCAGTTGCCCGTACCCCCGTAGCCGGTCGTGCCATAGAGATTGCCCGTAGCGTCGATCACCAGGCCGCCATAGGGCGAAGCGCCGTCCTCTGTGGTGTTCCCCTTGAAAATGTAAAGCACGGTCTCCTTCCAAGGATCGCCCGCCTTGGCCGGAGGCGCGAGCCGATACACCGTGCCACACTGCTGCACCGATGGGCACGACGAAGAGCCGCCATCGCGGGTTGCCCCATACAGATTTCCTTGCTTATCGAAGACCACAGCACCCACGGGCGTGGCCCCGTCGGGGACACTTTGGAAGCTGTAAAGCACCTTCTCGTTCCATTCGGCGGAGGCAGCGGAGGCCAGTGTGAGAATCACTGCAAACAACGCCGACAGGCTGCGAATAGCGAGAGCGTAACGATTAGGATTCATGGCTAATCCAATCCTAAAACGATTTCCAGCGTTGCCGGTGGGAGAGCCAACAACCACGCAGATTGCCGCGATAGTACACCGGGCTGGCTATCGTGTCCATGACCCGTCTCTGCCGAAACCCAACGGTTCATCCCCCCAAGCAACCATCCACCCCTCCCCATGCAACTAAATAATTAGTTGACGTTCTGGCTTCCAGCGCGTCTAATAAATCAGAACGGAGGAGCCCTTGCCACCAACCAAGTCTGTAACCCTGACGGAAGCCGAACTCCGGCTTATGGACGTACTGTGGCAGCACGGGCCATCGACCGTTCAGCAGGTGCTCGAAGCGCTTCCCGGCAAATCGCCCCTGGCCTACAACTCGGTGCTGACCACCATCCGCATCCTTGAGAAGAAGGGATACGTTCGCCACATAAAGGACGGCCGTGCATACATTTACAGGGCATTGGTCGAGCGCGAGGAGGCCTCACGGTCCGAGATCCGTCATCTCGCCCATCGCTTCTTCCAGAATTCGCACGAAATGCTGGTTCTGAACATTCTGGAGGACCGAGGCGTCGATGCCGAGGAACTAAACCGCCTCCGCCAGCTCCTGGAACAAACCCAGCCAGACGGGGACAAATAGAGAATAAATAAATGACCGCGACCCTCGACCTGAACGCACTAGCCCGAATGTCCGCTGAAAGCATGCTCAACTGCATGCTCGAGGGCATCGCCATCGGTCTTTTTGCCTGGATGCTTCTCAAGGTTGTCGGCCGCCGAAATTCCAGCACTCGCTTCGCGGTCTGGTTCTTCGCTTTACTTGCGATAGCAGCGCTGCCCATCCTCGGCGTTGCCGCATCGAGCGCCCGCGCCGGGAGCGCGGGTTCTGCCATCACGATCCCAGGTTCGTGGGCGCTCGTTATTTTTTTGGTGTGGGCATTGACCGCCGGCGTAGCGCTCCTCAGGGTCGGCATCGGCCTCTGGCAGCTGCGCAAACTCCGGCGCAGTTGCTCCGTAATTGATACCGCAAAGCTCGACCCAGCACTGCGCGCAACCTTGCAAGCAATTCAACCGATCAGGCGCGTGACACTGTGCCAGTCTGATCGCTTGAGAGTTCCGACCGCGATCGGTTTCCTGAAACCGGTGGTCGTAATTCCAACCTGGGCTCTGCACGAACTCTCAACCACCGAACTGAACTCAATTCTGATCCACGAACTGGCTCACCTTCGCCGCTGGGATGATTGGACCAATCTCGCTCAGCGGGTTTTGAAGGCGCTCTTGTTCTTTCATCCCGCCGTGTGGTGGATCGAGAACAAACTCGCTTTGGAACGCGAGATGGCATGCGACGACGCTGTCCTGGCCGAAACCGCCAATCCCAAAGGCTACGCGCAATGCCTGATCTCGGTAGCCGAGAAGAGTTTCATGCGCCGCGGACTGGCGCTGGCCCAGGCCGCGGTCAATCGCGTGCGCCAGACGTCCCTGCGCGTGTCACAAATTCTCGACGTGAATCGTCCCAGCGCGACCCATGTCTGGAAACCGGCCTTATATTCAGTAGCCGCGTTTTTCATCGCCTGCTTGGTTTCGTTATCGCACGCCCCCGAACTGGTAGCCTTCCAAGATCAGGCGCCAGACAGGATAGCGTCAGCGACCACGCCGGAAGCGACGTTAGCCTCCGCGACCGAACTAAATTCTTTCGCAAAACCGCCAGCGGTAATCCCGGCAACCTTCCACGTCAAGCCTGCGGAACCGATCGCTAAAAGAGCTGTGTGGGAACGCCCACAACAGCCGCAAAGCGGCGTAAGAATGCAGCCCACGGCGCAAGCCGTAGGTGGGAGTGTCACAGCTGTGGAGCCCCAGCAGGGCGAAAGAACGGTTGCTGCACGCACTGCTCAGCCCTTGGTGCGAGCGAGTTCTTCACCTGCCTATGACTCGGCTCGTGCTGCCGAAACAGCACCGAGACAAAATTCTGCGACATTGTTAATCGCTCGCTCTGTTTCGCAGGACGAGTTTGTGCAGGCCGAGTCAGCTATGCCAATCGAGCCCAGTTCTGCGCCGCATGCCATCTTTGTAGTTATGCAGTACGACGAATCCGGCCCGACGGTCTGGACCATCTGCGTCTGGCGCGTGACCGTCGTCGATTCAACCCGCAACCAAATTCCCGCAAGGAAGATTTAAGAAAGGTTCAACCAAGAAGCACGCATGAGCTCGACCTGTAAAACTAAATAATTAGTTCCACCAAAGGAGAAGCAAAACCAATGAGTAACTGGAAAAACTGGAAAACATCGATCGGCCGCATCGCTCTATCCGCAGTTGCGATAGCAGCCCTCGCATCCCTCGTAACCTACGAAACCGCCAAGCCCCTGGCCGCGCGAGCCTCTTCGGTTGCCGCGGCTGCAGCCCCGCTCGACGACAACAGCGTCAGCGCGTTGCTCTCACTCGATCAGGCAATGGAGACTTTGGCCGCGCGGGTCACTCCCGCCATCGTGAACGTTGCCGTCACTTCGAAAAGCAAACCGGACATGGCCGAACAGCAGCAAATCCCCGATGACATGCAGCAATTCTTCGGTCCGGGCTTCGGTCAGTTCTTCGGCCCGCATGGCCGGCCGCAGCCGCAGATCGAGCACGGCATCGGCAGCGGAGTCATTATTTCGCCCGACGGATATATCGTCACCAATAACCACGTCATCGACGGCGCGGTCGATATTCGCGTCACCATGAGCAATCGCAAAACCATGAACGCCAAGCTGGTCGGCGCCGATCCCTTGACCGACCTCGCCGTGATCAAAGTCGACGGCGGGAGTCTGCCGAGCATCCCGTGGGGCGACTCGACTGCGCTGCGCCCCGGGCAGACCGTATTGGCCTTCGGAAACCCTCTTGGCTTTCGCTTCACCGTAACCCGCGGCATCGTCAGCGCCCTCAACCGCCCCAACCCGTACTCTGATAACGCGCGCAAGCCCGGCGAATTCATTCAAACCGACGCAGCCATCAATCCCGGCAACTCCGGCGGACCGCTCGTGAATGCGCACGGGGAAGTGATCGGCATCAATACCTTCCTGGTCTCTTCTACCGGAGCTTTTTCCGGAATGGGTTTCGCCATCCCCACGCAGATCGTGAAGCCCACCGTGGACACACTGATCCGCGATGGCAAAGTTACCCACGGCTACATGGGAATCGGCATCAGCGACGTCACTCCAGAGAACTCCAAGTTCTTTGATGTGAGCGACGCCAGCGGCGCGGTCGTGACCCAGGTCGAATCCGGTTCGCCCGCAGCCAAGGGCGGCTTGAAGGTCGGCGACGTGATCACCGAACTCGACGGCAAGAAAGTGAGCGATGCCGGCGAGCTTCAGGTCGAAGTTGGACAGAAAACTCCGGGCACGACCATCAAGCTGGAAGTAATTCGTGACGGCAAGAACGTAAATGTTCCAGTTACCCTGGAAGCGATGGGCAGCCGTGACAAGCAAGGCAACGAAGTCAGCGAAAACGATCACGGCAAAATGCACTGGGGCGTCGGTCTCCGCGACATCACTCCAGATATCCGCGAGCAACTCCAGGCTCCTAAAGATCTTCACGGAGCCGTGGTCGAGCAGGTCCAGCCAGGCAGTCCGGCCGACAACGCCGGTCTGCAGCGCGGCGACGTCATCGTGCAGGTCAACCGTCACAATGTCCAAACCGCGTCCGATGTTCAGCAGGCATTAGGAAGTGTTCCCAAAGGAAAAGACGCCCTGATCCTGGTCTGGTCGAACGGCGGCAACACCTTCCGCGTGCTGCACGCTCCGGAGGGTTCATAGGCTAGTCAAACAACAAACTAAACACTAGGGTGCCCCATTCCTAACGTCGTGCTCTTCGACGTTAGGGTGGGACCTTGGACTTCCACCTGAACGATCAACACATTCGCGAAGGCCACGACTTCCTAGGCCGCGAAGACTCTGATTCTGCTAACCCCTTAAATCCAAACAATTCTCCCATCGAAACCGTGTCCGCACCGCTCACTGCGGATAACCGCAAACCAGCCCAAAAAGATTGCGCCTCCGCTCGTTCTCTGTTAGCCTTTTACGGACCGCGAAACGAACGCATTTTGTGTGGCCGTTGTGCGCCTGATCAACCCCCGCCAGACGTGAACGCCCAGATCGTTAAGGAGAAGAAGCTTGTCCAAGAATCGCCATTTGTTTACTTCCGAATCCGTAACCGAAGGACATCCCGACAAAATCGCCGATCAGGTTTCCGACGCTATCCTCGACGCCTGCTTGAGCGATGACCCCACCAGCCGCGTAGCCTGCGAGACTTTAACCGCAACCGGCCTGGTAGTAATCGCCGGCGAAATCACCACCAAAGCCTACGTGGATTTCCAGAACCTGGTGCGCGGAACAATTTCCTCCATCGGCTACAACAACGCCCTCTACGGCTTCGACTCCAACACCTGCGCCGTAATCTCCAGCATCAACAAACAGTCCGGCGACATAGCCCTGGGCGTAGACACCGGCGGCGCCGGCGACCAGGGAATGATGTTTGGCTTCGCCTGTAATGAGACGGCGGAGCTTATGCCTGCGCCTATTTCTTTTGCGCACAAGCTTTGCATGCGGCTCTCGGAGGTTCGTAAGCATGGGAAGCTTCCTTATCTGCGGCCGGATGGGAAGTCGCAGGTTACCGTTGAATACGACGAGCATCACAAGCCAGTTCGCGTGGATGCGGTTGTGATTTCTACGCAGCACTCCGAGACAGTCGGCAACGACGAACTTCGCAGCGACATTCTCCGGCACGTGATTCAGGCTACGATTCCGGCTCACCTCCTCGACGAAGACACGAAGTATCACATCAATCCCACCGGACGTTTTGTCATTGGCGGGCCCATGGGCGATACCGGGTTGACCGGCCGCAAGATCATTGTCGACACCTACGGCGGCATGGGGCGGCACGGCGGCGGTGCTTTCAGCGGCAAGGATCCAACCAAGGTGGACCGCTCGGCTGCATACATGGCGCGGCACATCGCGAAGAACATTGTTGCGGCTGGTTTGGCGGATCGCTGCGAAGTTCAGCTGGCATACGCGATTGGCGTGGCCGATCCGGTGAGCGTGCTGGTGGATACCTTCGGGACGGGCAAGGTGGAAACCCCGATTATTTCAGATCTGGTACGGGCTCATTTCAAGCTGACTCCCAAGGGAATCATTGAGTCGCTCAATCTGCGGCGGCCGATCTATTGCAAGACCGCAGCTTATGGACATTTCGGACGTAACGATCCCGACTTCACGTGGGAATTAACCGACAAGGCGGCGAAGCTGGCCGGCGATGCCGGTTTGCGACAGCCGGTCGCGGCGCACAAGTAGATTTTCGTTGTGTCCCACCCTTTCGCAAAGAACGCGAAAAGAGTGGGGCACCCGATTTCCCACTTCTCGCAAAGTGCGCGAGAAATGGGGCACCCGGTATCTAAAATTTCCAAGGTTTAGAATCAAGAACAATTCAGCGCCACAGGAGAAGTATGTCGACCACACCAACGCAAGTGCATTCTGATATCAAGGGCATTGAGTTTGCCGATCTGGGTAAGAAACGCATCGAGTGGGCGAACCAGTCGATGAAAGTTCTGCAGATCATTCGCAAGGAATTCATCAAGAACCAGCCGCTGCAGGGCATTCGCATTTCGGCCTGCCTGCACGTCACCGCGGAGACGGCGAATCTGGCCATCACCCTTCGCGATGGCGGCGCCGACGTTGTGCTGTGCGCCTCGAACCCGCTTTCCACGCAGGACGATGTTGCTGCCAGCCTGGTGCGCGACCACGGCATTCCCGTCTTCGCCATCAAGGGCGAGGACAACGATACCTACTACAGCCATATTCTCGCGGCCATCGATCACAGGCCGCACATCACTATGGATGACGGCGCTGACCTCGTGACCATCCTGCACACCAAGCGGCAGGATGCGCTCGACGAAGTGATTGGCGGCACCGAAGAGACCACGACCGGCGTCATCCGGCTGCGAGCCATGGCCAAGGAAGGCGTGTTGCGATTCCCCATCGTCGCGGTGAACGATGCCGACACCAAACACCTTTTCGACAATCGGTACGGAACCGGGCAGTCGACGATTGACGGCATTATCCGCGCCACGAACTTCCTGCTGGCGGGATCGAAGTTCGTGGTCGCCGGCTACGGCTGGTGCGGACGCGGGCTGGCCAGCCGCGCTCGCGGCAACGGCGCTGAGGTAATTATCACCGAAGTCGATCCCACGAAAGCTCTGGAAGCGGTGATGGACGGTTTCCGCGTAATGTCGATGACCGAAGCGGCCAAGATCGGCGACGTGTTCTGCACGGTTACCGGCAACAAGAGCGTCCTCACCAAGGACCACTTCGAGTTGATGAAAGACGGGGCCATCATTTCAAACTCCGGACACTTCAACGTCGAGATCGATATCCCCGCATTGGAGAAACTGTCTTCGTCGAAACGCACTACCCGCAATTCTGTCGAGGAATATTCTTTGAAAGACGGACGCAAGATCAATCTCCTGGGTGAAGGCCGCCTGATCAATCTGGCCGCCGCCGAGGGGCATCCCGCGTCGGTGATGGACATGAGCTTTGCCGATCAAGCGCTTTCGGTCGATTACATGGTGAAGAACCATAAGTCGCTCGAGAAGAAGGTCTACCGCGTGCCCGATGATTTGGACAAGCGCGTGGCGAAGTTGAAGCTCGAATCCATGGGAATCAAGATCGACAAGCTGACGCCGGAGCAGGAGGAGTATCTGGCGGGGTGGAGCGAGGGGACGTAGGATTAGGTCGTTGGTCGTTGGCCTTTGGTCGTTCGCGGGGCGGCGCAAGCCGCCCCGTTTGCTTTTTCCGGCGCTGTCATCCTGAGGAAGCGCAGGCCTTCGCTTTGCGAAGGCCTGCCGACGAAGGATCTATGCACTTTCTGGCTGATACTGATGCCGCACGAACCACGCCTCGCTCAGGTCTTTCCACTCCGGATTCATGGACACGATCAACGCCATCTTCTTAATGCGTGTTAGCCCTTTGACCTGCTTCTCCCGGGCAATCGCAGCGTGTATGTCCCCGAAACGCTCGAAGTAAACGAGACGGTCGATCTTGTACCGCGCCGCGAATTCACACTTGATGCCTTGCTTGTGTTCGAACACGCGTTTTTCAGGTCCCTGGTCACACCCGTGTAGAGCGTTTTTGAGCGATTCGTCATTATGTAAACGTAATAGACGCTTGGCGCGGAGTACATAGATCCTTCGTCGGCGGCCCTTCGCCTTGCGAAGGCCCGCACTTCCTCAGGATGACAGCGGGTTAGGATTTGTGTCTGTGATGCGCGTACATTCCCAAAATGGGCTTTGGGGAATGTTTTTCTTTTGTGGCGTGGTCTTTTCGGGTGTGCAATGTGGCATAGTTAGAATCGAGTCGAAGAAAATGAACGCGGCCTTTCCGGGCCGCGTTTTTATTTGGAGATGATTTCTTGGCACGGGAAAGGGTTGGGTAGCGATCGCGAATAGCTTATGAAAAATAACGGAATGAAGATCAAGCATCCCAAGTTGCGGGGGGAATGGGCGGCGCCATACCTCAGCCGAAGGTGAGGCCATCGGGCTCGCCCAGCAGGTGCCAAGCCTCGCGGTAGCGCGCATACTTGTCCGGTCGATGGTATCCCTTGGGACGAAACAGCAATGTCTGACGTTTCACCACTTCGCGCACCGGCAGAACGTACCAGGTGTCCTCCGGGATAATGTAGACCGCTACAAAATCAACTTCGGACTTGCGGTAACCTACCGGCCCTCCACCTGTGTTCCGCTGGACGCGCAGGGAATACAAACCTTTCCTCACGTAGGCGACGCTCTTTATCTGTATGCGCCACAGCTTCTGCCCGCCCTGCAGGATGAAGTCAAAGGGGTAGATGGTACCATACGGCTTGGCCACCATGAAACCGAGCCTTGTCGCCTGGTGCAGAAAGGCCACTTCACCAAGGTCGCCGTGCTGGCGAATTACGAGCCCGCGTTTCCGTGCAGCCCTCCGGGCACAGCTCTCCTCGGACGCTGGAATGCGTCCGCGTGAAGCGCCTCTGAGCTTGCGCATTGGTCCTGAAAGATGTCGCTGTACGAAACTGGCCGGAAAAAGAAAAGGCGCAAGCCTGAGAGCTTGCGCCAAAAACTTATCTCTACTTCTAGCCTAGCAGATCCGGAGGGGTAAACCCGCCAAATTTTCAGATTTATTTCCGCCGTCGAATCAGGGAGTTGAGGGGAATTGGGTGGCTTAGGGGGCTTGACAAGATTTTGGGAAATATCAACTTCGGACGTTTTTGGAGTGAAAGTGAGCTATCCGAGTCGTGACGTGTGCCACAACAGATAAAAGACGAAAACCGCACGAGCGAGGAGGCGCGTGTCTAATTAGGAGAGGTTTTCTGGCGTGTCCGGGATTGGGGTTGCGATTGCTGCTCCGGCACCGTTGTGGGGTGAGGGTTCGGGGACGGTCGCCTTGGGTGGGGCATCCTTTACTGGAGGTTCCTTGACTGCGCCGTCGAGGATGCGGCTGTTCAGGCAATAGAGCGCCAGCTCCAGGCGATCGGCGACGCCCAGCTTGTCGTAGACTTTGCGAAGATAATTCTTAACCACCTGTTCGGTGGTTCCGACGCGCAGGGCAATTTCCTTGTTCTTCATGCCCTGAGTCACGCAGGAAACGATGAGGGTCTCTTTGGGGGTTAGCTGCACCTTGGGTCTGGGGGCTCCGGCGCGCGAGCCCTGGGTGCGATAGGCTTCGAGCACCCACTGGGTGGCGCGGCCGTCTAACCATGGCTCACCCTTTGATACCTTGCGCAGGCAGTCGACCAGCAATTCGGGCTCGACCTCGCGCGAGACGATGGCATGCACGCCACGGCGAAACAGCTCGAGAGTAAGATCCTGGTCAGGTTCCGTTGTAATGACGACCAGCCTCAGGAGCGGGTTCTGGCGCAGGAGGTCGGCGACCGCTTCGATGGGATTGGAGGCGATGGCGGCTTCGAAAAGCAGGACATCGGCGCTGAACTTTTTGGCCGCGGTTAAAGTCTGGGCCAGGGTTTCGGCCTGCCCGACGACGCGAACGTCGTCCTCCAGAGCAAAAATCTTGCGCAGTCCAGCGCGAAAGATGGCCTGCGTGTCAGCTACGATCACGCGGATGAACTGGCCGTTGCCGTCACCCTCGTGCTGCTGTTCGACGTCGACTCTCGCGGTAGCTGGAGTGCTTGCCATCAGTCTCCTCGCCGGTCGAAACGATACTCATCGATGACCACGCCTACGCCGCGTCGGCCACTGTCTTCAAAACTGCGAACTACCCGGCCGCGGCAATCGAGGCGCACATCGGCCTCGGCTCCCACCACGTCGGCGGGCAGCGAAATAGTGAAGTCTACCATCGAGCCGACCGGCATTTCGGAATCAACCATCTGAAACAGAACGCCATTGGCGGAGATGTTCTGGGTTTCAGTATGACTCTCGCCTGCCTTCGATTTTACAGAAATCGGCAGTTTGATCGGGAAACGCATCGCGCTCTGCACCTCGGGATAGCGAGCGCGGCCGGCCTTGGGATCGGCGGTTTCTTCTTTGGCGGACGCCTGCGCCTTCGGCGGGGCGTCTTTTTCTTCCGAGGACCGATCCGAGTCCTCGTTCTTCGCGAATGGGCCAATGTTATGCATTACGAGCGAAGACTACACCCCGGAACCAGACGTGCAAAGTTACCGAAGTCATGGAACTGTTAGAGCTAAATTCTTGCGGGTCATGAACTTGCGGGGGAGTTGTGGATACTTTGTGAGCTCTGTCACAGAGCAATTAGCATTTAGCAGTTAGCATTTGGCCCTTGAGCCGAGGTGGTGGATGAAGGACTTCAGAAATTTGAAAGTTTGGGAGAAGGCCCATTGCTTGACGCTGGCGGTCTATAAGGCGAGCAATGGATTGCCGCGGCAGGAACTCTTTGGGTAACCAGCCAGATGCGTCGATGCAGCGCGTCTATCGGCGCAAATATTGCGGAAGGTTGTGGCAAACGTGGCAACAACGAATTCCAACGGTACCTGCAGATCGCAGCCGGCTCGGCTAGCGAACTTGATTACCACCTCCTGCTCGCACGTGACTTGGGATTCTTTGAGGAGATGGATTATCGGCGGTTAGCAGGCGATTTGTCGCAGTTGAGAAAAATGCTCACATCGCTGCTTCAGAAGGTACAAAGCGAACGCCTCGCAGGCTAGATGCCAAGTGCCAATTGCTAAGTGCTGGTTTCAGAATTTTGTTACTTCTGTGAAATTGAAATCGCGTACCTTCATCGCTGGGACTATCATGTCGAAGGATTCTTCGCCGCTGGCGCGGACTGGAGTTCCCATAGCTTGTACGTTTGAGAGCATGTGAATCAGGCTTTGGTTGAAACGGAAGTTGCGCACTCCGTGGCGGATTTTGCCGTCTTCTATGTAAAAGGTGCCGTCGCGGGTCATGCCGGTGAGAATTTTTTCGTAGGGATCGACTTCGCGAATGTACCAGAGGCGCGTCACAAGGACGCCGCGCTCGGTCGAGGCGATCATCTGCTCAACCGAAGTGGGCTTGGGCGACCCGCCGAATACGATGTTCATGGGGGCTTCGCCGATTTCGTTGGGGAGCGGAAAGCCGTGTCCCGTGGGCTCGATGGGACCAACCTTGTCTTTGTGTTCCGAGTGCTTCATCTTTTCGGCGGTCGTGCGGGCATACACCAGGCGCTTGATGACGCCGTTTTCGACCAGTTGCACTTTCTCACGGCGGACTCCTTCGCCATCGAATGGAATGCCCGATTGCAGGGGGTGGGCCACGTCGTCCCAGATATTGATGTTCTCGCCGAAGAGCTTGACTCCGACTCGGTTGTTGAGGAAAGAGCGCTGGTCCAGAATCGACAGCCCACCGAAGTCGAAGAACATGAAGCCAACGATGTCGAGCACGGCGGCTGGTTCGAGAATGACAGTGTACTTCCCGGCGGGAATCTCGCGCGGGCTTGCAGACTCGAATGCCTTGCGGGCCGCGGTTTCTGCCAGGGCGACGGCGTCGAGATTCGCGACGTTGGGGGAGTTGGCTTTCTGCCATCCCGAAGAATCGGGGGCCAGCATGGTGATGGAGATTTCGGAGGAAGTCTGGGTGTGCCAGTCGGTCAAGCCGCGAGAATTGAAAATAGCTTCGACCGATTCCGAGGTTGAGACGATGCCGGCCGTGGTGAGTTTATGTTTGTCGGCGATCGAAACGATCTTCTTGACGGTTTCCGCACGTTGCTGGGGCGTGACGGCCGCGGTTCCCGCGAAGTGACGAGTCGGTATGATTTCGCGGGCGCGGGCGCCCACGCCACCCGAGTCCGGTACCGGCAATAGATCCGGGTCCGGATGTTGAACTTGTGCCAGCCTCTCCGACGATTGCACGACTCGTTTCAAGCTTTCGTCGTCAAGCTTGTTCGTCGTTGACCGGGCAGTGCGCCCGCCGAATACGGTTCGCACGGAAACGACGTAGTTCTCTTCAGCGACATTCTGATGGATGATGTTGTTGGCGAAGCGAGTGAGGGCGCTCTTGCCGCCAGAGAAGAGGACTTCGACTTCGTCGGCGGTCGAATGCTTTTTGATACGTTCGAAGATGTCGGCGGCTTTGTTTTTGTCGAGCATTCAGCAATCAGAAATCAGCACTTGGCATTTAGCAGTTAGCATTTGGCTCCAACTTCTTGTATCGGAACAACGACGCTGGGCTAAGGGCTAATTGCTAAGTGCCAAATGCTTCTCTCACGTTCCTTTATACGCACTTCCCACCTTAATATTGCGAAACCTTGCCGGGGCTGCGCCATGCCCCGTGCCCATTACCTGCTGAGGCTGGCCTTTGCCACAATGCGGGGTGCCCCACACTACCCATTCGTCGCGGGAGCAAATCGCGTCCATGGAGTTCCAGAATTCCGTCGTGATTCCCGAGTAGGACGGATTTTTCAGCATGCGGGTGCGCTTGCCGTTCTTGATCTCCCATCCCATTTCGCAGCTGAACTGGAAGTTGTAGCGCTTGTCATCGATCGACCAGGACTTGTTGGTTTCCATGTAAACGCCGTTATTGGTATCGGCGATGAGTTGCTCGCGAGTCAGCGGCTTCTCACCGGGCAAAATACTGATGTTGGTCATTCGAATGATTGGCAGCCGGTTCCAGCATTCGGCCCGCAGAGTTCCACCAGATCGATTCATGCCGATCGTGTGTGCAGTTTCACGCGAACTCAGATATCCGGTGAACAAGCCATGGGTGATGATTGGGGTGCATTGTGCGGGCACTCCTTCTTCGTCGAACCCGAAGGTTCCGAGTCCCGGGCCGTGCTCCTGACGGGCGTCGGCAACAACGTTCACCAAGCCGCTGCCATAGCGCAGAGTGCGGAGCTTGTCCAAGGTGAGAAACGACGTGCCGGCGAAATTCGCCTCCATGCCGAGCACTCGGTCGAGTTCGATAGGATGGCCCACTGATTCGTGAATTTGCAGTCCGAGTTGCGAACCGTCGAGAATGATGTCGAACACGCCCTCCGGACACTGCTCCGCTTTGAGCAGCGCGACTGCTTCTTCGCCCACGCGGCGGGCGTTCTCCAACAGCTTCAGCTCGCCAATCAGTTCATATCCTTTATTCTGCCACTGTCCGCCGTAGGAATTAGGGTACGAGCGCTTCTGAATCTCGCTTCCAGTGAAGGCGTAGGCGGCGTAGCCCACACCCGTGGTGTATTTCGTCTGATGAATGTTGGCGCCTTCCGACGAAACGAACCACTGTTCCTCACGGCGGAAATTCATGTTGGTTTCAGCTAGCGTGACTCCGGAAACCGAGCGGAGTTCGGAGTCAATCTTCAGCAGCAGGTCAATGTTTTGCTCGACCGAGGTTGTAAAAGGATCGACCTGGAAAGGGGTGGTCCACTCCGCACTGACCGGTTTTTCCGGAGCAAGCCGGATGTCGTGTTGCTTCACTCGCGAAGACGCCTTGGCGATGTCAACGGCGCGGGCGGCTGTGGCCTCAACGGCGGCGCGGCTCAAATCGTCAGATGCGGCAAATCCCCAGGCGCCGTCGGCAATGACGCGGATGCCGATGCCGGACGACTCGGAGTCCGAAGCGCCACCAACCTTGCCGTTCTTGGTCGAGAGCGCGCGGCTGCGGTCGTCGGCAATACGGGCGTCGACGTAGGAAGCTCCGCGCTGTGCGGCGACGTTCAGGGCCCAGGAAGAAATGTCTTTCATGGAGAGAACTTAAATTTATCACAGAGCCACAGAGATCACGAGAAGGGCAAATCCTCTGCAATGGTTCCGCTTGTGGCAAGTACATAGATCCCTCGTAGGGAGCCTTCGCTTTCGCGAAGACTCGCTTTCTCAGGACGACAATTCTTCCAGATGAGCTCCCGAGTCCTGGCCTTGCTGTTTTGGCGGCTGCGGCCATAAAATCGAAGAGGACTCGATGGCGGCATTCGGTCGTCGGTTGGAGTCCCTGCAATAGCTTCCCAGCAAAGCGCAATCTTGCAGTAGATTTGTCGCGGGAGAGATGGCCGAGTGGCTGAAGGCGCACGCTTGGAAAGCGTGTTTACTCGAAAGGGTAACGTGGGTTCGAATCCCACTCTCTCCGCCATTACTTTAGTTATCTAGCACTTGCAATCCGGTGATACCTACACTGATTCCTAGTTGAATCGGAGGTGTCATCCGTGGCGAACACCCAGAGCAAGGAAGTAAACCTCACCAAGCGAGTCCAAACCAGCAAGGGGCTACGCTATTGCCCTGTGGCTCTGTCTGCGAATGGCCGCGTCAAGCCCGATCTGGTCATTGTGAACGGCGAACAGGAACGACACCCCGAAGGTGCTTACTATCTTGAATGGCGTGAGAATGGCAGGCGAGTGCGCCTGTCAGTTGGGAAGGACGCAGCGGACGCCAGTGCAAGACGGCTACGCAAGGAAGCCGAGTTGAATGCCGTGAACAATGGCGCAGCCATCGTGCCGGAAGGCAAGGACGGCCACAGGTCGATTGCAGCATCGGTTGCAGACTACCTGGACGAAACCAAGCTCACGAAGAAGCCAAAGACGCTGGCGGCCTACGGCACGGCGCTGGCCTACTTCGTCGAGTCCTGCCACAAGCTGAATCTCGAAGATATTGATCGGCGCGATCTGCTCAAGTTCCACGCATTCCTGCGAGATGACAAAGAGCAGGCGCCGCGTAGCTGCTGGAACAAGTTCGCAAATGTGATGTCCTTCTTGAAGGCGAACGGAATTCGCAGCTTGGTGGGGAAGAATGATTGGCCGCGATTCGTGGAAGAGGAGCCGGAGGTGTACGAGCGGGAGGACTTGGACACGCTCTTCGCGGCCTGTGACCAACAGGAGCGGCTGTGGTTCGAGTTTTTCTTGATGACTGGCATGCGAGAGCAGGAAGCGATGCACACATACTGGTCCGATGTGAACCTGACGGCCGGCATGGTGCGAGTCAGTCACAAACCCGACCGTGGATGGACCCCGAAGGCTTACAAAGAACGTGAGATCCCCATTCCAACCAAGCTCGTAAAAGGACTGAAGGTATGGAAGGCGAAGGCAGATAAGACCTGCAATTTGGTGTTTCCGACAGGTGGCTGCAGGCCGAAGCTCGATTTTCTCGATTGCCTGAAGGCTATTGCCGAGCGGGCGAATCTCGATCCCGAAAACTTCTGGCTGCACAAGTTCAGAGCCACATTCGCGACGCGGTGTCTCTGGGCAGGAGTCGATCTGCGAACCGTTCAGCACTGGCTTGGTCACTCTGACATGGAGAGCACGATGCGCTATCTGAAGCCATCACGGAGCCAGCAGGTGCGGGAAAAGGTGAACGAAATTTTCGCTTAAAGCTTGTAATAAAACCTCGCCTTCGCAAACGCCAGACGGTCTGGAATTCACGGTAAAGTGTCTGTCTCCAGCTGGGTCAGCTTCTTCTCCGCCTGTCCGGTGCGTACTCATTCATTGTTGGTGCAGACGAAATTCGTGGCGTCGTTCGTATCTCCAGCGCCGTTGTACTTGGCAAGCTGCGGATAGGGGCAAAGCGGGCGGGTCATCTTGATGCCCTGCGACGGATCTAAGTCGTTGACGTATTTTGTTGCGATGATCGGACCGGGTGCGACACCCTTTTCCACCCACTCTACTAGAGCACTTGAGATGTTATGCTGCGAATCGGTTGGCGTAGGGATACCTGGTGGTCCCCCGAGGCTGGCAAGATCGACTTGACCGAAAAAGTTAGGGCCTGGACCGAGGAAGGCATGGTGCATGCCCGGAGCCACATACAGACGAACAAAGCCTTCCGTATCCTGCAAGCCCATGTTGGCTGCCACGCTGTCGTAGTAGTTTATGGTACTAAGGGCTGGAATGGCTGGATCGCTCCAGCCATGATAGACGACGAGCTTGCCGCCGTGGGCTCTGAACCGTCGGAGATCCGGATCCGCAGGATTGATCGCTCGTCCAGTTTTCTGGTCGGCCATCTGCGCCGCGTGCTCGGGACTTACCGATCGGAAGTCCCAAGCCGGATTCTCGACAACCATGTTACGGAAGAAGTTCAGGCCGAAGATATTGGCCCCGCTTTGGCCTAGAGACGAACCGCTGATCCAGGCTGCCCAACCGTCTTCTCCTTCCTCGCCTCCTGGCATGTAACCGGGGAAAAGCTGCTGTCCTTTCGAGTTCCGTAATCCCCCATAGATCTTCCGAAGCTGAGAAACCTGGGCCGAGGTCAGGCAACTATCAGACTCGGCTCCCTGGCAACGCAGTGCCGAAGGATCGAAATGACACTGCCTCGGATCGTTGATAATACCGTCGTTGATGCCATCGAGCCCGTCACAAGCGCTCATTACAGCGGCACTGATCGCAGGTATTTTGCTGGCGGGAATGTACGTAGCCGAACGGGGGTACACATTGTATAGCGCCGCAGTGAACAGATTCGTCCACGACATTCCTGGTGCTCCTGCGAGGATGCCTTCATAGTCGTCCGGAAACCGCTGGGCTTCCATTAGCGCCTCGCGACCACCGTCAGAACTGCCTTGGAAATACGAGTACCGGGGGGCCTGACCATAGAAGGATCGAACGATGGCTTTCGCCTGCACGGTCATCTCGTGGATGGCTCTGTAACCGAAATCGGCAACCTTTTCAGGGTGATTCAATGCCCATTCCGAGTCCTCACTTTCCCCACTATGGCCAGTATCCGTGGAACCAGCGGCGTAACCGCCGCGAAGGGCCGCTGCCATGTCCCCGAATTCGATCTTCCCGGCAAAACCATAGTTGCCGACCCCGCGGAATCTCCCGTTCCATCCGTTGGTCGGCATCCAAACCGCGAAGTGAATTTCCGAGTCGTCGGTGGGCTCCATGCTGCCTTCCACCCGACAGAAGGCGGGCAAGCTCTGGATCAGCTTCGTGCCAGACAGTGTGAAAATTCCCGCGGGAGCTGCCTGCGCCAAATCGATTGTCGTGTTCGGCAGCTTGAGCTCAGCTAAATTCTCACAGGGCGTGGCTGGTTTGCCGCTAAATCCTCCGATCCAGCCTTTCGGGTTCAGCGGCGGTGCTCCTATCAGGGACTGGCTCCCCGTGTTGGCAACGCCTCCCAAAACTCGATAGCGGATACCAAGCACGTTAAAGGTAAGCAAAGTGACGGTGGCTACCGTGAATAGAATCATCGCCGCCGCGCTGACCTCAACCTTGTGTCGCTGAACGTATTTCGAGGCATGATAGCGGAGTGTGCTCCGGCGCGCCTTCACCGGCAGGTGTTGCAGGTGGCGTCCGATGTCCTGGGAGAATTCTGCCACTGAGTCATACCGCCGCTGCGGCTCTTTCTGCAGCGCCTTCAGCACAATGTTGTCCAGATCCCCTCGCAACCGGCGACGCAATTTATCCGGCTGACCTTCCCGGGTCTGGCTCACTGACTCAGGAGTCGTGGTAATCGGCCTGCCGTCGGAAGACGTATCTGTTTCCACCCGGCTAATGACCGTGCTCGGCGTCTCGGGCTCCTGCTCGCAAATCGCCCGCTCGATTTCTGCCGGAGTATGCTGCGTCAGGCGGTAGGGTCGATGTCCGGTCAGCAGCTCGTAAAGCACAACGCCCAGCGAGTAGACGTCGGTCGCTGGCGAAACCGACTTTCCGCGCATCTGCTCCGGGCTGGCATAGGCTGGAGTCATACATCGCGTTCCAGTGTGGGTGCGCAGCAAGCTCGGGGCAGAAGGATTGGGATTCAAGACTTTCGCGATTCCGAAATCCAGTAATTTGGGGATGCCATCAGCGGTTACGAGAATGTTGCTAGGTTTGAGGTCACGGTGAATGACCAATTCCTGGTGCGCATATTGCACGGCGTCGCACACCTTGCAGAACAGATGCAGACGTCCGTCGATCGAGAGTTTGTGCTGATCGCAATACTCATCTATCAAACTGCCTTCCACATAGTCCATGACCAGGAAGGGCACTCCTTCAGGCGTGCTGCCGCCGTCGAGCAGTTTGACAATATTGGGATGGTCAAGGCCAGCCAGGGTCTGCCGTTCATTGCGGAACCGGCTCAGCAGTTCGCCGCTATCCAATCCCGGCGGCACAAGCTTGATGGCCACCTGCTTGCGGTATTCGTCATCCGCGCGCACTGCCAGAAAAACTGCACCCATACCGCCTTGTCCGATTCGCCTCACAATTTTGTAGGCTCCGAGCTGCCGGCCGACCATGGGATCTTCCGCCTCCGCGGTGGTGTCCGTGGTCAGAAGCGCCGCCGATTGCCGGTGTGGGCGCGGCGCCTCTTCTGTTTGAATTTCTTGAGGGGCGTTTGGCGCCGGGGTGCTGGGATTCAGTACGGGAATATCCAGAAAGCTACCAGCGGCTTGATAGTTGATCAGCAGCCTTTCAACCTGTTGTCGCAGGCTCTGTTCGCGACAGTTTTCGGCTAGAAACGATGCCCGTCGCGGCGGAGCCAACTCCAGAGCGGCTGCAAACAGCTTCTTTGCCCTGTCCCAGTTGTCCGGAGTCATCTGCATGGTATCCGCCGAGAAACAGCCTCTCCCTAGTTGGTTCTTCCTTTGGCGTGGTCGGCTGTACTTAAGCGCGCACGGCCGCACTATCACTTCAGCTCTGCGAGTTGATCTCTAATCCGTCTGACGTTCATACGCTCCCATGTCGCAGCCGCCAGTGTCCTCCTTGTCGGGACGCGGCTTACCGCGCTGATCGGTCTTCAGCAGATGACCCTGGCCATCGGCGCAGCCACTCGGGTTGCCCGCATCAATCGCCGGGCTTCCAGAGAGCAGAGGCAAAGTCTGTGTCGGTCCGCCGTAGTATCCCAATTGTCCGAGCACGGGGTCGGTGTTGTTCAGATCGCCGGTGCTGCTGAAATTGCATGTGTTGTCGCTGCTTAGGTTGTAGCCATTCGAGGTCATCGGGCCGGAGCAGTCTCCTCCAGAAGGGCTGTTAGCGACGATGCTGTTCTGGAGTGTTACCGGGCTGCCGTGGTTCCAGATGCCGCCGCCGAAGGGTGAGCCGTTTCCGCTGAGGGTGCTGTTGTTGATTTTCAATGTCCCGCCATAGTTGTAAATGCCACCGCCCCCGTCATGGTTAAAACCACCAGCCGAGTAATTGCCATAAAGGGTGCTGTTGTTGATGGTCGATGTCCCGCCAGAGTTAAAGATGCCACCGCCGACGCCAGCGTAAAAGCAATGTCTAAAAATGCAGATGTAGCGGGACGCTGTATTCCCGCTGATGGTGCTGTTGTTGATTTTCAATGTCCCGTCATAGTTGTAAATGCCACCGCCCCCGGCGGACGTATTCCCGCTGATGGTGCTCTCGTTGATTGTGAGTGTCCCCGCGTTGTCGATGCCGCCACCATTGTTGGCTCGACCGTGTTGAATGGTTAGTCCGGAAAGACTGACATGGGCGCCGCTGCGAACTTTGACTACCCCGTTAACACCCCTGCCACGCCCGCCATCAATAATTGTTGTGCTTGCACCGGAACCGACAATCTTCAAGTTAAAGCGAATCGTTAGATTCTCTGTATAGGTCGCGGGGGCGACCATGATGGAATCGCCCGATTGAGCTAGCGAGATGGCATGCCCGATGTTCCTGCAGGCGTGCGGGCGTGTCTTGCAGTTGTTGTTGTCACTGCCGTTCACTCCATCGACATACCATGTGTTGCTGGCCGAGGCAGTTGGAGCCAGGGCAAGAAACAAAGCCAGAAGTAGCAGGCTGCTCCCGCTAGCCCTGCCGGACGTGCGTAGGCGTTGAGGTTGGCTTGATGCGGAGTCGGCCCTCCTTCGGGACTGTGGATATGGTTTCATAAAGTCTCCTGACGTGCGGCGAGAAAGCCGCGTTTGTCATTCACTAACTAACGCGACGTTTTCGCGGAAAAAGAGACATCGGCTCGGCGGACGCGAGGCCTGCTAGAGGATCTATGCGGAGGGTTCAGACAGTTCCTTTATCTCGCTCCAGTCGGGGCGAGTCATTCGCATGGCCTTCCTTTAGTTCTCCATAGAGCCAAGCCTTCGCTACATTCAATTCGCGCATCACTGTCTTCGTCGAGACACCGACGACTTCAGCAATTTCCTCAACCGTCAATCCGCCGAAGTATCGCAATTCGACGACTCGTGCTTGACGCGCATCCAGCTTCTCCAACCGCGACAGTGATTCATGCACGCCCAGCACCTCTTCGGTACGATCTGGCGAAACAAGCACGACGTCGTCCAATGGGACCTTCTGCTGTTTACCTCCCCGCCTGATTCTCTGTTGTCCGCGCGCGTAGTCAACCAAGATTCGGCGCATCACCTGAGACGCCACGCCGAAAAATTGTGCCCGGTTTTGCCATTTTGCATCTTTCTGCGCCGAGAGCTTCACATACACTTCGTGCACCAGGGCGGTCGCTTGCAGAGTATGGTCAGGACGCTCTTGCCGGAGGCGGCGAGCTGCCAGATGACGCAGCTCTTCATAAACCAGTGGGATGAGTTGAGCGGCAGCGTCTTGATCACCGGCTGCCAACTTGTTGAGTAAAGCTGTTACATCTGCAGGCGCGGGTTCCATTTAGCCTCCTGGACCCTAACCCAAGGCAAAATCAATAAATTTTACTCCGGTTCTCACTCGGTCGCACAATTCTTATGCACCGGTGTCCACTTTTCAGCAGAAACGTCGCGTTAACCAATCAGAGGGCAAGAAAAGCGTGGGTTGGGCTTAGAGCTCGACTTCAAGAAACAACATTAAGGAGAGCACCCATGAAAACAACCAGGAAAATTCGCCCGCTCACGCTTCTCTTTTCGCACCACGCCGCCCTTGCCTCCTTATATTGTCTTCTCATCGGGCTTACGGCTCTGAGTGGGGTTGCGATGGCGCAGAACCCCGTGCCGTTGATTAACGAGCCGTTGGTTCCTGACACTGCTGTCCCCGGCGGGAAAGGATTCCAGCTCAGCGTCGATGGCACGGGCTTCGTTTCCGCCTCAGTGGTCAACTGGAACGGCCGCCCGCTCGCGACCACGTTCGTCAAAGGCTCGCAGTTGACGGCCATCGTGCCGGCCTCGGATATCGCCAAGGCGAGAACGACTTCAGTAACCGTGGTCAATCCTGGTCCGGGCGGTGGCAAGTCGAACAACATCTTCTTTCCGATTACGCTCCCGGTGAATTTAGCGTTCGGTGCACCAACAGCCTTTGGTGCCGGTTCTGGCCCTACGGGAGTCGCAACAGGCGACTTCAACGGCGACGGAAGGCTTGATCTGGCGGTTGCGAATCTGCGCAGCAACAACGTCAGCGTGCTCTTGGGCAACGGCGACGGCACCTTCCAGGCCGCCGTCAATTATGGTGCGGGATCCAGGCCCATCTCGGTGGCGGTGGGAGATTTTAACGGTGACGGCAAACTGGACCTTGCGGTGAGCAACAACGGAAGCGATAACGTTAGCATACTGTTGGGGAACGGAGATGGCACGTTCCAAACCCCCATGGACTACGGCGCCGGGAGTCTGCCCGACTCGGTGGCGGTGGGGGATTTTAATGGTGACGGCAAGCTAGACTTGGCCGTGAGCAACGACGGGAGCGACAACGTCAGCATACTCTTGGGCAAGGGCGACGGGACATTTCAGGCACATGTAGACTACGCCACCGGGCAATACCCCTCCTCGGTCGCAGTAGGAGATTTCAATGGTGACGGCAAGCTGGATCTGGCCGTGGCGAACTTCGGTACGAACAACGCCAGCATACTCTTGGGCAAGGGCGACGGGTCGTTCCAGACCGCCGTGGACTACGGAGCCGGGTCCAATCCCTACTCGGTGGCGGTGGCAGACTTCAACGGGGATGGCAAGCTGGACCTGGCCGTGGCAAACGTGGGCGCTAGCCCAGCAAACGTCAGCGTGCTCCTGGGCAAGGGCGACGGGACATTTCAGGCACATGTAGACTACACCACCGGGCAATACCCCTCCTCGGTCGCAGTAGGAGATTTCAATGGTGACGGCAAGCTGGATCTGGCCGTGGCGAACGACGCTGACAGCGACGTCAGCATACTCTTGGGCAACGGCGACGGGACGTTTCAAACGTCGGTGAATTACGGAGCCGGGTCCAATCCCTACGGGGTGGCGGTGGGAGACTTCAACGGGGATGGCAGGCTAGATCTAGCGACAGCCGATCTTCCCTCAGGCACAGGCGCCGTTGATATTCTACTGGAGGACGCAACCGTTTCTCTCTCGCCGCCGAGCCTAAATTTCGGCGTCCAGATCGTCGGAAGCAGAAGTCCAGCGCAAAAGCTAGTACTCACCAACATCGGCACCACGACGTTACACATCAGTAGCATAGCGATCACAGGAATCGATGCTGCGTATTTTAGCGAGCGGAACGATTGCGCTTCCAGTCTCCCGCCCAAGGCTCATTGCACGATCAGAGTGACCTACGATCCGACTAAACTTGGTCCGCAAACAGCCGCCGTCACGATCACCGATGACGCCGCAGGCAGCCCGCAGACGGTCCCCTTGAGCGGTGTCGGAGTAACTTCAGGACCGAACGTTACCTTATCAACCAAGAGCCTGACTTTCGCCACGCAGCTTGTGGGCACGACGAGCCCGGCACGGCCTGTCACGCTGAGCAACTACGGCACGGAGAAACTGGATATCACCAGCATCGTCGCCAGCGGCGACTTTAGCGAATCGAACAACTGCAGTTCGCGCCTCCCGTCCGGAGGAAGCTGCACGATATACGTGACCTTCACGCCCACGCAACGTGGGACTCTAACCGGGATTGTGTCGATCGCGGATAACGCGCCAAACAGCCCGCAGACGGTGCGTCTGAAGGGCGTTGGCACCGTTGTCGAGCTCAATCCCGCCAGCCTGGACCTTGGCACGGTGAAGGTCGGGCAGAAGAGCTCGCCCCAGAACACGAGATTGACCAACGTCGGGAACACGAAGCTGCACATCACTGACATCGGAATCACAGGGGCGGATCCCCAGGACTTTTCTCAAATGAACAACTGTCCCAAGTACCTGGACGGGGGAAAGTCATGCACCATTACGGTGACGTTCCAGCCAACTCAACGTGGCTCCCGCAGTGCCGACGTCTCGGTTCGCGACGACGGTGGCGGCAGCCCACAGCAGGTGAGCTTGGCGGGGGCGGGCTGTATTGTATTTCATAATAAGTGTAAGACGGACGGACTGAGCGGAGCACCGGTGCGGTCCGCTTTAGCCGCGTACCCAATTTCAGCCGTGCCCAGCCCCACGGGGCCCCGAAGTGTCGGGACGCGCGTGATGAATCTGGTTGACTCCACACGCAATGATCCCTTTCTGGCCAACGGCGCCAAACGCGAACTGCTGGTGCGGTTCTGGTACCCGGCTTCTCTCAACCAGGGCTGTGACCCAGCGGAGTATACCTCGCCCAGAGTTTGGAATTATTTCTCTGAGCTCGTCGGAATCCCGTTGCCTGATGTCCGCACAAACAGTTGCTGGAATGCTCCCGTCACAGACGGTGCCCATCCGGTGGTCGTATTCACGCACGGTTATACGGGTACCTTCACCGACTACACATTCATATTTGAAGACCTCGCCAGTCGCGGTTATGTCGTGGCCTCGGTGGATCACACTTATGAGGCAACCGCCGTCGAGTTTCCCGATGGAAGGTTTGTCAAATCACTGGTTGGCAGCCACTTCGGCGACACCTGGCGACTCGATGATCAGACGTTAGCTTTTGCCCTATCGGTGCGGCTCGCGGACCTGCATTTCGTGGTCAACGAACTGGGGCGCCTGAATGCTAAGGTGGATGGCGTGTTCGCGGGTAAGCTGGACACCTCCCGCATCGCCCTTATGGGTCATTCCCTGGGGGGTGAGGCTACAATCTCCGGCATGCAGGAAACTCGCTTCCGCGCAGGTGTCCTTCTCGACGGAGTGTTATCAGACGAATCCGTTCCTGGAACAGACAAAGCCATTCTGATTCTGGCGGCCGGGCGTGACCAATGGAGCAAGGATGAATGCAGGTTGTGGAGTAACCTACGCGGACCCAGATTCGCCGTAAATCTAAAGGGCGCCGAGCACATCACGCCAACCGACGCTGTATGGCTGGCAAGGGGTGCGATCAGGACCAGTGCCATGGGGCCGGATAAAACCATCGCGGCGGTGCGAGACTACATCGCAGGGTTTCTCGACGCGAATCTTGTTGGCAAACCGTCGGATCCTCTGCTGGCGGGACCGTCTGCGGAGTACCCTGCTGCTGCGGTAACCACGCAGAAGCAATTGCTGTGCGGTGAAGGCATGCACCACTAACCTGCACAGGCGCACGGATAAGTGTTGGAAGATGAGGAGTTCAACTTTGGCTTTTCAGACCGCTGGACGGAAATTAATACTACGCCATAGCCGACGGGAGCCGCTTGGTCTGCCCAGCATCGAAGTGACGACTCAAGAAGGGAGGAGAATTCAAATGAAGATCCGAGCATGCTTCGTGATCGTCAGTTTTCTGTCAGTGCTGGTTTGCACCGCTCCGGCCCAAACAGCGGCCCCAAACTCAAGTCTGATTTCCATCCAAGTGCCGCGGCTCATCAAATTCTCGGGTGTCGCGCAGGACGAAACACACAAGGCCATAACTGGCGTGGTCGGCATCACGTTTTCACTATACGAAGACCAGCAAGGCGGCAGCCCGTTGTGGGTGGAAACGCAGAACGTCCGAGCTGATGCGAGTGGACATTACACCGCCATGCTGGGCTCGGCCAGCGCGGAAGGCGTGCCGCTTGAACTGTTCAGCTCCGGGGAAGCCCAGTGGTTGGGAGTTCAGATCCAAGGCCAGCCTGCACAAGCGCGCGTGTTGCTGGTCAGCGTTCCCTACGCCCTGAAAGCACACGAGGCAGAGACGCTTTCAGGAAGAAGCATCTCGGACTTCGTGCTCGTTAACAAGACTGCGTCGACCCCACCAAACGCGAGCAACACCACAGTTAGCTCTAACAGCACTAGCGGTTCGAGTTTGCCTCCGATTAACAACGATGGTCCGACAAACTTTGCCGGAACCAATGGTACCCAAATTGTGGGAGTAACCCAGAAGGGTACGGGAGCCGGATTGTCGGCCAACTCCACTACCCTTGCAGCAGTTCGAGGCACGATCACAGGAAAGTCAAACACCGCCTTATATGGTCTCGCTAGCAACACCAGCAAGGGCAGCAATGCCGCCGGGGTTACGGGCCAAGCCAATACGGAGACGGGGTCTGGCGTCCAAGGTTATGCCGACGGTCCAACGGGGACGGGGGTACTGGGTGTGGCTAACGGTACCTCCGGTGTCGCCAATGGCGTGTCCGGGCAGAGCGCAAGCCCAGTTGGCGGGAGTGCGGGAGTAGCGGGCTTTGAAAACGCTGCTACGGGGCAGGTCTTTGGCGTCACTGGCACGACCTCAAGCGCCGGACAGTACTCTGCGGGCGTGCACGGCTCCGAGTACGCCACCACGGGGCAGGTCGCTGGCGTCAGCGGGTACACGGTCAGCACCGGACTAAACGCCGCTGGGGTGAGCGGCTTCGAAGCCGCAACGACGGGCCAGGTGTTCGGCGTCATCGGGTACAACGTCAGCACCGGGCAATTCGCGGCGGGCGTGATCGGCAATGAGGCCGCAACGACGGGCCAGGTGTTCGGCGTTACCGGAGAAACATCCAGCACCACCGACGGCTCTGCAGGCGTGAGCGGCTTCGAGGGAGCTACGACGGGCAATGTGTCCGGCGTGGGGGGAACGACCGCCAGTAGCAGCGGGAACGGGGTGACTGGCAACGCCACTGCCACAGAGGGCAACACGAACGGGGTCTACGGTCTAAGCGCTAGCCCGAATGGCAGCGGCGTCAGCGGGGTTAACAACGCCAGCAGCGGTGGGGCAGGGGTGACCGGGTTTGCCAACGCAACGAGCGGCGCTGCGATTGGTGTATACGGGCAAAGCGCAAGCACCAGCGGTAACGGCGTGAATGGCAACGCGACCGCCACCAGCGGCTTTACGACCGGCGTCACCGGGACGAGTGCCAGTCCAGGCGGCGTCGGCGTCCAAGGCGTTAACAACAGCGGCGGAAATGGAGTAGCGGGATTTGCCAACGCTACCAGGGGTCTCAACTTTGGCGTGCTAGGCGTAACCGCAAGTTCTGGAGGCGTCGGTGTTCAAGGCGGCAATTCATCGACGGGAGGATTCGTAGCTCTTGCTGGTTCGTCCTACGAGGGTCTGGTTAACGCCTCTGCCGGCAAAAACGTCAAGTTTCAAGTCGACTACGCGGGCAACGGCTTCTTTGCGGGTAATCTCAATGTCACCGGCAAGCTCACCAAAGGCAGCGGCTCGTTCAAGATCGACCATCCGCTTGATCCGGCAAACAAGTATCTGTCCCATTCGTTTGTGGAGTCTCCTGACATGATGAACATGTACAACGGGCTCGTGACACTGAACACACACGGCTCGGCCTGGATCACTATGCCAGACTACTTTGAGGCCTTGAACCGCGACTTCCGGTATCAACTGACATCCATTGGAAGACCGCAACCGAGCCTCTATATCGGGAAGGAACTGGTGGGCAACCGTTTCAAGATCGCAGGCGGCAAACCCGGTGGGAAGGTCTCCTGGCAAGTCACCGGGATCCGGCACGACGCTTACGCCGATGCCTACCGCATTCCGACGGAAGAAGACAAGTCAACTGCCGAACAAGGCTACTACTTGCATCCCGAAGTCTTTGGCCAACCCGCTTCGAAGAGCATTCAAGCCGTCAGCCAAAAAGACTCCGCGACCGACCAGTTGGCAAAGGTGTCGAACCCATAACAGTGCTGCGTCAGGTTTCAACAACCGGTCTCTCGATTCGAAAGGCCTTTTTGTTACACAATCGCCGTAGGAGAGCGTATTTCGGCCAGACCAATAAATTGTAACTGGTGACATAAAGTTTCATTACACGAACAACCGCTACATGCTTCTCAACCACTGAGCCACCGCCCTCGGATCAAATCGCACACAAGTTCCCACCCGGAACGATGGGATCCGTCCCGCTGCGGCTTGCTTGAAGATCGTCACGCGGCTCACGGAGAGGAGCTTTGCGAGTTCCTCAGCGGTCAGTGCGCGGCCGATCCTCTCGATTTGATCTGCGATCGACATACTTCAATTCAGACAACACTTCTTGTACTTCCGACCCGACCCACATGCGCACGCATCGTTGCGGCCAACGTGACCAATCTTCCTCGCGGCAGTTCTGTATTCTTGTCGCGCGATGACATGGGGAGCGCTTGGGTCAAACTTTCCAACCTCCTCAGAAGACGTTGGGACGGTAGTACTTCCCGACAAATAGGCAGTAGCGGCGGTCGCTATCAGATAGCCAATCAGCTGAATCTTTGTTGCACTTGTAGTCGGGCCGGCAGCATGGATTGGTGCTATGCGTTGTAACCCGCCCAGTTGATAGAGGACGAATCCACCAATTAAGTAGAATCCCAGCCTTTTGTGCTCTTCAACGCAGGCAGGGTCGGCGTCAGTTGTGATCAGTGTCGAGTTAGAGGGGTTAAAATAGAACGCAGCGAAAGTCTTGCACGTTTCCCGCTGTCAACTGTTTTTCGGTAATAATGTGCGATGTGAACTGAGCAATGAACTCTTTGTCACGATGGCTTAGATTCATTTCAATTCTCCTGATTTAGTTTCTGTCTTGATGTCCAGCGCGACTGGCAAGCAGTGCAATGACGTAAGTGCGACTGGGTAGGTTAGTTCTCCTATCAATTCCATTTTCATGTTCTCCTTTTGCGGTCTCGACCTGCTGTCCGCGTGCCATATAAAGTTGAGCTGGGATGCCGATCTGTTTCAGCGTCTATTTTTTCGGGTCACTAAAAATGTTGCTCCTAGCAAGTCTTGGTCTGACTTTTCGGGGAAATCTCACTGTAGGAATCGAGGTCAGCAATAATTTTTTCTGCCCATGGCTCGATCACTCGCGTGTGCGGATCGCGCACTTTGTCGAAATCCACGCCAACCAAAGGAGGCGCATTGTGGGTCAGTATTGTGCTCCTACTGGTGACGAATGTGGCGTGCTCGCAATCTCAGCAAGGGGCAACTGCGGAGCATCATTATGCTAAGGGTGGGCGGTTAGAACGACCTTCAAAGGAACGAGTGCAAAAGTTCGCCGCAGCCGCCAAGCGTGCCCTGGAGCAGTATCAGCTGAAGTACAACCTGCATGCTCCAGAAGCGCAGGAACCTGCGGCAGCCCCGTCGAGCACGGCGACGAGTTCACCGAAGCGGGGTGCAGCTGTGCCGCATAAAGCTGCTGCTGCTGTAACTGACACAGTGTTTTCTTGGCGACGAGTCATTTCGTTCAACACGAACGAAAATCAGCTCCAGTGCGGTTCATGTTACATCGTCGCAGGGGTTGGGGCCTTGGAAGAGAACTGGGCGATCCAGCATCCTAACCAAAGCATCGTGGCCTCTCAGCAGTTAGTGTTGAACTGTGTTGGAACCTGTTCCGGTGGGTATGTGTCCACCGTTATGGACTTTCTTACCGGGAAAGGAACGTCTAAAGGAACCAGTGATGGCTATACAGGCATACCAAGCAACTGCAGCTTTAACCTACCGCTTCCGTATCAAGGAGTCGCAGCAGCGTACGTCGCAAGCGACGGTGGGATGCCCACGGAAAGCGATCTCAAAGCGGCAATACTGAAATACGGTCCGATCGCAGCCTTTATTTATGCGGGAGAAACTTTTGACAGCTGGTGGAATCAGAAAGAACCAGCTGTTATTTCGGACGATTCCTCTGGGGACGATAAATGGACACCTAGTCCTGATCACCGGATGGAACGATGCCGGCAACATCAACGCGTGGGAGATCAAGAATTCGTGGGGATCGACATGGGGGGACGATGGTTTCGCCTACGTAAGAAAGGGCATTCGCGACCTCGGTGACAACGCTATGTGGATCATTGCAGTGCCTTGAACGAATTTTCTGAGACTGCATGAATTGACAGACGAATAGTTGGAGCGCTTTCTCTCCAATGCCAACGTTTCTCTCCAAAAAGCGATCTTGCTGGCAGGCGCAGGACTTCAGAACCTGCTGGCGCGTGTAGCCTTTGCCCTTAGAGTCCCACGCGCGCGTGTCGAGGAGAGGACTGCAGAATTCAGAACCTGCTGTCATGGCTAGCCTGAAATTGTCTGGTCCCACTCTCTTCGCCAGTTTCCTAATCTTTAGAAATTGCGCTTGTCGCCCGTTAAGTTCGCTTCCAGAGGCCGGCAACGTCCCCTTGTCGTCGATGCTGGATGCGGTGCTAATCGAGGCAGCACAGTCCGTTGCATTGCTGTCCAGTGCGTGAAGCAAAGGCTGCCAATACGCGCTCACACTTTGGAGGAAGCTCACACGATTCCCGGAATATCTAGAACTTGAATCAAGCAATAACGTGGGGAGAATTCCATACGCCTCCTGCGTGGGTTGCCCGCATTCATAGACTCAGTCTCCGCTACGGAGAGGCAGAAGAAAAGAGAGCAGGAGATTTTCCTGCTCTCTAGATCGCGGCTCAGACTACTTGGACTTCCCGGGGTTCACACGTCAGCAGCGATTGGTATGTTTCAGCCGGTCATTGCGGCCCCATGAGCCCAACTACGAATCGGCCGAAGCGCAGTTGTTGCTGAAGCACATTGCGGGCATCGTCGCTTAGAATCCTCGGGCTGATCACCCCTTGTGAAGTATTCTCAGTCGTCGCAATACCGCGTGTCGGGGTTGCGAGATAAGTGTGAATTTCGCCGGTGCTGGTCATACCCAAGCCAGTGATTTCCCCGCGGGAATTGATGGAGCAACCCGTCATTAGATACAGGGAAGAATGACCGGCAATCCGGGTGTTGAGGTCGGTCATCACGCCCTTCTCCCACACAAACGCCCGCGGGTTGAATTTCGCGTCGAGGGACACGCCAACCACCGAGCCGGCATCGTTGATGCTGATGCTGTTGCTGGCCACGTCGCCGGAGAGTGTGCCCAAATCCTGCATACCAGTTTTCCTGGTCCAGAGAAAAGCATGAAAAGTTGTGTCGCCCGGCAGGTCCGAGCTACCGACGACTTCACCGCGGTTATTAACGCTATAGGCGGCGTTTCCGCCCGCCTGTCCAGTTTTGCCGCCGAGATTGCCGAGGTCCGTCGCTTTGCCGTTTTCCCAGAGCAACGCATGGACCGCCAGCAGGTTATTGAGGAAATTCGGATTGAAGGTTGTGCAAGTGCCCGAAGCGCCGGCAACCTCTCCGTTGTCGTTGATCTCGTAGGCGACGCCGTCGGGATCGCCCCCAACCGTAGGCAGTTTGCGAATCGCTCCTTTTTCCCAGACGGCAGGCTCAAAGTGAAGAACCTGGGGAGCTGGGCAGCCTGGGTCCGGTGTCGAGTTCTCCGCAAATCCGGCCACTTCTCCCCGATTGCTGATCGCATTAGCCGCGCCGTTGTTACCACCGAGTGTCGGGAGCTGAATCATTTCCCCGTCCTGCCACAGGAAAGGGAGGCAAGTGAGGTGGGTACCGAATCCGCAGAAATCCTCGCCGTTGGGATCCGGCGTAGAGGTTTCAGCTTCACCGGCGGACTGGAATTTGTCGTTGTCGCCAAACGCGATGCTGTTCGGTCCCCCGAGTCCGGGCGCGCCAATGTCGACCCTCAGTTTTTCCAGCCAGAGGGTTGCGTGCTGATTGCCATCCGTGAGGTTCGACGAGCCACTCACCAGGCCATATCTGTTAATGGAGAATGGCTGGCTGAAGGTTCCGCCCTCGAGCGTGCCGAGGTCGGTGATGGTATAGTGTTGAAGTTTCTGTGCTTTATGTTGATGGTTTTCCTGCGCCACGAGCCCAACCGGCAATGCCAGCAGAGTGAATAAACTGACTCCCGCGATGCGCGTCATCCTTCTGGATTTCATGGTTTTCTCCTTTTCGTTCGCCCTCGGAAAATGCGCCTGGGCGTTTTCTGCTTCACTTGAATAGGCGCAAACCGCAGGATGGAACTATCATGCGGGGATTGCTTTTCTTGAAGAGAGTGCATTATCGGGCTAAGCTGCCGAGGTGGGCCTATGCGGAAGCCGACAAGAGCCGAGCACAATGAGGCCGGAACTTCAGCGTCTGGAGAGGTGAGCGAGCTACTGCAAGCCTGGACCGCCGGGGACCGTAGCGTGCTCGACCGGCTGACCCCGATCGTCTATGACGAACTCCACCGTCTGGCGCGCCGCTATATGAAAGGTGAGCGTTCCGGCCACAGCCTGCAGACTACCGCTCTGGTCAATGAAGCTTATATGCGGCTGGTGGACTACAAAGGCATGCAATGGCAAAATCGCGCTCATTTTTTCGCGGTCTCTGCTCAGGTCATGAGGCGCATTCTGGTGGATCACGCCCGGCGCCGCAATTTGAAGCGCGGAGGCGGGGTGCAACACGTCTCGCTGGAAGATACGGCCATCGTGGGCGGCGACCGAAGTGCGGATTTGATTGCACTCGACGACGCCATGAATGAATTGGCAAAACTCGATGCACGGAAAGTGCAAGTTGTCGAAATGCGCTTCTTTGGCGGCCTGAGTGTGGAAGAAACGGCTGAGGTGCTCAAAGTTTCGGCGATTACCGTGATGCGGGACTGGAGCACCGCCAAAGCCTGGCTCTACCGCGAGCTCTCGCGCGAGACCAGCGATGGATAGCAAACGGTGGAAACAAGTCGACGAGCTCTTGCAGTCTGTGCTCGAGCATCCGCTCGAGCAGCGCGAAACATTCCTGCGGCAAGCGTGCGCCGGCGACGAAACGCTCGAAGAGGAAGTTCGCTCTCTGCTGGCCGCGCAGCAAAAAGCCGGAGGCTTTCTCGAAAATCCAGCCCTGGAGGTGGCCGCACGAGTGCTCGCGGTGAGCGAAAACAAAAATACAGGGGAGACTGCCCACTCCTTCATAGGCGAGATTGTGTCGCACTACCAAGTCCTGGAAAAACTTGGAAGCGGCGGCATGGGTGTGGTTTACAAGGCCAAGGACGTCCAGCTTGGTCGCTTTGTCGCTCTGAAGTTCTTGCCGGAAACGTTGGTTAGAAACGCGCAGACGCTGGAACGCTTTCGGCGCGAGGCGCGGGCCGCGTCCGCGCTCAACCATCCCAACATTTGCACCGTCCACGAAATCGGCGAACACCATATCGGCGAACACAAGGGCCATCCCTTCATCGTCATGGAGTTTCTGGACGGCATGGACTTGAAGCGCCGCATGGCAGGTCGTCCTTTAGACGAGGAGACACTGCTTGCGCTTTCCATCGAGATCGCCGACGCGCTGGACGCCGCGCATACCGCTGGCATTGTGCACCGCGACATCAAGCCTGCAAACATTTTCGTCACCGCTCGCGGTCACGCCAAGGTTCTCGACTTCGGACTGGCCAAGATCCTCAAGTCCGAGAGCACCGGCGGCGACGGCTCGACCTTGGAAGAGTCCTTCACCGATCGCGGCACTGCGATGGGCACCGTAACCTATATGTCGCCGGAACAGGTTCGCGCCCAGGAACTCGATGGGCGCAGCGACCTGTTCTCCTTTGGCGCTGTTCTCTACGAGATGTCCACCGGGACCTTGCCATTCCGCGGAGAAAGCACGGGAGTAATTTTCGAAGCCATCCTGAATCGTGCCCCGGTACCTCCAATCCGTCTCAACCCCAACTTGTCACTTGAGATGGAACGAGTCATCGTTAAGAGTTTGGAGAAAGACCGAAACCTGCGATATCAGCATGCGTCCGATCTTCGCACCGATTTGCGGCGACTCAAGCGCGACACGGATTCGGGGCAGTTAACCAGAGGAACAGCCGCAACCCCGATCGCAAATCGATGGATGTTAGTGATTCTTACCGCCGTGATTGTTCTGGTCTTATCCGCTGTCGGATACTTTTCTTTCCACGCGGTTTTCCGCACGTATTTCCGCACGACAGCCAAGCTCACCGATAAAGACACGATCATCCTCGCCGACTTCACCAATACGACCGGCGATCCCGTCTTCGACGGTACGCTGCGTCAAGGGATGGCCGTGCAGTTGGAGCAGTCGCCCTTCCTGAGCTTGGTCTCAGAGGAGCGCATCCAGCAGACACTCAGATTGATGGGCCAGTCAGCCGATGTGCGGCTTACTCCAGCGATCGCACATGAAATTTGCGAGCGAACCGCAAGCGCCGCCGTCCTCGATGGCTCGATTGCAAACCTCGGCAGCCAGTACGTATTGGGGCTACGCGCAAAGAACTGTCGCACAGGGGACATCCTCGATGAAGAGCAGGTGGAAGTGGCAAGGAAAGAAGACGTGCTGAATGCTCTGACTGAAATTGCGAATAAGTTCAGAAGGCGAGTCGGAGAATCCCTGGTGGCAGTCGAAAGACACGACACTCCGCTCGCCGAGGCTACAACTCCGTCCCTGGAAGCTTTAAAAGCTTATAGCATGGGCTGGAAAGTTGTCGCCTCCGCGGGTGGCGATGCCGCTGTTCCTTTTTTCAAACATGCTGTTGAGATCGACCCCCGATTTGCGGCCGCATACGCCTCGCTTGGGCTCATGTACGGTTCCAGCGGCGAAACCGAACTTGGTACGGAGAACACCAGAAAAGCTTACGAGCTGCGCGACCGTGCCAGCGACAACGAGAAGTTCTTTATCACCGCTTATTACGATGGGCGGGCGACAGGAAACCAGGAAAAAGCACGGCAAACCTGTGAGGCGTGGGCACAAGCTTATCCTCGTGAGTGGACGCCCCACTCATTCTTAGCGGGCTTCATTTATCCGGTGCTCGGCGAATATGAAAAGGGTGCTGAAGAGGCCCAAAAGGCGGTCGAACTCGCTCCAGACTTTGGCATTGGCTATGCCCTTCTTGGTTTCAACTCTCTGAGCCTCGACCGTCTGGGAGAAGCCGAAGACGCGGTTCGCAGAGCTTCCGAACGAAAAGTCGAAATCCCGCTGTTAGCTCTCCTGCGATACGATATCGCCTTTTTGAAAGGCGACGGCGACGGCATGCAGCGGGAGGTGGCTGCGGCTCGGGGAAAATCGGGAGCGGAAGAATTGATTTCCGACCACCAAGCCTTTGCCCTCGCATATAGCGGTCACCTGCAAGAAGCCACGAAGATCTTACGTCGGGCGAGCGATTTGGCCCAGCAGGCGGCCCATCGAGAAAAGGCCGCTACATTCGAAACCCGAGTGGCGCTGTGGCAAGCCTTTTACGGGAACGCGCCAGCCGCAAAGCCGGCGGCAATGGCAGCCCTTGCGCTTGCCAGGAACCGGGAGGTGCAATATGGCGCAGCCCTCGCCCTGGCTATCGCGGGGGATTCTTCGCAGGCTCAAACTTTGACCAACGATCTAGAAAGGAGCTTTCCCGAAGATACGTCAGTCAAGTTCAATTACCTGCCCACCTTACGTGCGTTTCTTGCGCTCAATCATGGCGATCCCGCAAAGGCGATCGAACTTCTCCAAGTTGCCATTCCCTACGAGCTGGGCCAGCCACGCAGCACTCAAACGAGTTTCTTCGGGGCTCTCTATCCTATCTATGTGCGTGGCCAGGCGTATCTGGCCGCTCGTCAAGGTGCTGAAGCCGCCGGGGAATTTCAGAAAATTCTGGACCACCCCGGCATAATGATCGGGGATCCCATCAGCGCACTCGCTCATCTCCAACTGGGTCGAGCGTATGCCATGCAGGGCGACATTACCAAAGCAAAAGCCGCCTATGAGGACTTCCTCACCCTCTGGAAAGACGCCGCCCCCGACATCCCTATCCTGAAGCAGGGCAAGGCAGAGTACGCGAAGTTGCAATAGCTGTTTGCTGCCAACCATTTTCAAGCCTGGGCTCCACCATCGCAGTCGAGGATGTTGAAAAGCGCCTGATGTATGGGGGGCTGCAGAGGCGGCCAGCCGCAAACCGACTCTCGCGGTCCCATTCTCGTAACCGAGAATCGTGCCAAACCCTTTTCGCAGTTGGGGTGAAACGCTGACCCTTCTTTCAGCACAATTCATACGACAGGGACTTAAATCGAAATGGAGGGACTACACATGACAACCTTCAAGCTGGGAAAACACGTACCAAAGTCTGACAAAAGGACCTTGCTGTTCGGAAAATATCTCACCGCAGCGTTACAACCGCCACCTCCCGCCGTCGACTACTCAAAACCAGTGGCTGTTTGGCCGATGATGGGCAACGACGCCTACGGCGACTGCACTTGCGCCGCAGCCGGCCATATGATCGAGGAATGGACCGCTAATACCGGCACGGAAAAGACCCTAAGCAATACGCAAATTCTCGCGGCCTACAATCATTTCGCCAAAGGCAACGCCGATGCCGGTGCCAACATGCTGGATGTCTTGAAGTACTGGCGGAAAACTGGCATTGGCGGCGACAAAATCACCGCCTTCGCCCAGTTGGAGCCAAAGAACGACTTTCAGGCCAGAGACGCGGTCAACTTATTCGGTAACTGCTATATCGGCGTTGCTCTTCCAAACTTCGCGGTGGCACCCGGAACGGACTTTCTGCAGACGCCGTGGGTCGTCCCGCCGCAAGGTCCGGTTGGGGGCGCAGCACCAAATCCTCAAAATGGACATTGCATTCCGGCAGTCGGATACGATGCTCGAAACCTATATGTCGTCACCTGGGGCGCGGTAAAATCCATGAGCTGGCAGTTCTACGATGCCTACATGGATGAGGCGTTCGCAGTCTTGAGCGGTGATTGGATCAACATGAAGGTTGGAACCTCACCATCTGGATTCAATATGGCGGCTCTGCAGAAAGACTTGGCTGCGGTAATTGCGGCTCCGGCAGCGGCAGCCGCGTAAAGTGTCTAGCACGCAGGCATGGATGCCGGCTCTCTAGCAACCGATGACCGAGTGCGAGACCTGCCCCCATGCACAGATGCATTGGGATGCATGGCTAAGTCACGCCACTAATACCAAGCGCCTGGAGATTTGCGCGGGGATTTCTGGTTGGAGATCGTAAGCTTTGGTATTACCCGTTGTTGGGGTTGCTGACGACGATTTTTTCCCGGACTCGCGGATTTCGGGCGGCAGTTCAGGAGCTTAGGCCGCCGTGCAATTTCTCGCTATGCGCAAAAGGTCGCCCCAAGCACTGGACTCTTGACCGCGATCCCCACCACATGGAAACTAATGTCGCTGGTATATTTTCGGGGCGATGTGCGGCACGTTACTTTGAAGCGGTGCGCCTCCGCAGTTGGGGGAAGGCGCAATAGGGTAACATTCGTTCACCGCTACGTGAGCAAAGGCTAAACCTGCGGTGATTTCGTTCGCGAAGCATGGAACGAGAGAAAGTGCCCGTTTCGAACTCGACAATCTCAGCGGCAACGCGTCCCGAAGAGCGTCCCGGTGGGACGGGTTCGAGCGCAAGAAGAGTGATTCGAGTCATTTTAGTCAGCCTTACCTTGACGTGCGTATGGCTCACCGTCCGTTTTCCATATGAGGCGGAGTCAGGCCTCGAATATCTACTGAGCGGACCCAACCGGATTAACCCTCAAACTCTGCACTTGCGCGGCGAATTCGTCGAAAGCAACCTCGGACCCGCCGAGGAGCCGGGTGGGGGAGTGACCGTGAGAATGATAGCGGAGCAATATCTTTTTGTGCCGCAATGTGTCGTGGTGCCAACCGGCGTTCCTCTCCGAGTCCGGATTACCAGTGCAGACGTGGTTCACAAATTAACCGTTAGCGACGCCGGCGACGAGGTCAAAGCGGTGCCGGGTTATGTCGTCGAAACCCATTTGCGGTTCGAGCGGGCGGGCGAGTATCCGATGCCCTGCCACGAATTCTGCGGACCCGGGCATTATGCGATGAGAAGCAAGTTGATCGCGGTTCCCCCAGAACAGTTTCGGAACTTGAGTCAACAGGCGAGGATGAACTGTGTCTCACGCTAGATCGATAGCCAAAGGTTGCGGTGGACTGAAGGCGTGGATCGCGCCAGCTTTTCTGGCGCTGGCAATTTTGAGCCCGCCGCCGGGAGGTGCTTACCTCATGGGATCGGACGTAGCAGAGCCTCCGGTTCGAATTCCTTCCAATGTCGCATGGACGGCACGAACCATAGCGATGGCTTCCTCCGGGGATGCCCTTCGTGGGCTACTCATCGGGCGACGCTGCGATCGCTGCCACGGACGCGAGGGTTTCAGCTCTAGTCCATCAGTTCCCAACCTCGCAGGCATGGACCGGTTGGTCGTCTGGAAACAGTTGGATGACTTTCGATCGGGCAAGCGGAGTTCTCCCGTCATGCAGCCGATTGCGAACTCCTTATCGCTGGAAGACTCCGCCGACGTAGCCGCTTATTACTGGATGATGCCAATTGCGCCCGATCCGCAGGACGATCGTGCATTTCCTCAGTCTCTGTCTGACCCCAAGCATGAAGCCGTGGCCGGGCGGCTTATCACTGCGGGAGATGGAAATCGTGGGTTGCCGCCATGCCAGGCTTGCCATGGTCCAGTCGGTTTCGTGACCGGAGCGCCCTCGCTCGCGACCCAGAACGCTACTTATTTGCTGGAGCAGATCGAAGGTTTCGCAAGTGGCAGGCGGGCGAACGACATCAACCTGCGCATGCGCAGCATCGCAGTCCAATTGACTGACGAGGAAAGGCACGCGTTGGCGGAATTCTACGGGGCGGGTTTAGCCGAACCGAATGCCAGGCCCGCCGGAAGATAATGTGATCACCCAGATCAGCGCGGGATCTGTGCGGCCGTACTCGGTTACCAAAGGACAATGACCCTCGTAATCTTGTCCGCGTCCTTCCCCCTGACGCATACTCGGTCCACCTACCACAGAACCTGGGAGACGGGGTTGGGAGCGGAGATTAGGGTCACCGTTGCCAACCCCGCATTTTTTGTACCTGCCTCAATCATTTATACCCCCTCAAAGCCCGGTAACAACCCTCGTGCAAGCAGCAGAATCCTTTAGAATCAATCACTTCGTTTCTCCGCCAGGATCGGCGCGGCGCTGAGGTTCGTTTGACGTAGGATTTCCCCAGTGCTACCGTCACCATTTCCCCCAACATGGAGCGATTCGAGTACGCCCTAGCCTGGCTGATCGTCAAATTCATTGGGGCACTGCCCCGCCCACTGGCCCGCGCCGCCGGGATCATGCTCGGTTGGACGGTTTACCTGTTGCACGTCCGGCTTCGGCGGGTAGGAATGCACAACCTGGCGCTCGCATTTCCGGAAAAGACGCGCCATCAGCACGCAAAGATCCTGCGGGGTGTTTTCACGTCTTTCGGAAGGCAAGCGGCGGAAGTTTGTTTGTTCCCGAAGTACACCCGCGAAAACGTCAGCAAGGTCGTGGTCTACGACGGGTTCGAGAACTTCGAACGGGCTTTAGCGCGAGGTAAGGGTGTGCTGTTCCTGACCGCGCACATGGGAGCCTGGGAGCTGTCCGCATTCACTCATTCGCTGCACGGACACCCGCTACACGTCGTGATGCGGCCCCTGGACAACGTCTACCTCGACCGCCTAACGCGCCGATATCGCACCATGCACGGCAACTCCATGGTCGACAAGGATGATTTTGTCCGCGGCCTGCTCTCGGCCATGAAAGCCGGAGAAACCGTGGGCATTCTGATGGACACGAACATGACTCCGCCACAAGGCGTGTTCGTGGACTTTTTCGGAATCCCCGCGTGTACGGCAAGCGGGCTGGCGAGAATTGCACTGCGTACGGACGCCGCCGTCGTCCCCGGCTTCACCATCTGGGATCCCGCTTTACGAAAATACCGCTTGCGCTTTGACCCTGCGATCAATCTGGTGCGCACGGGCGATGACGATGCGGACGCAATTGCGAACACGGCCTTGTTTACGAAAGTGATCGAAGATTACGTGCGGCGATATCCGGATCAATGGTTGTGGGTCCATCGCCGCTGGAAAACGCGGCCTGAAGGTCAACCGCCGCTCTACTAGTGGCTGTAGAGAAGTTGCTTGCAACGTCTCAGGCTGGCGAGAATGCTCGTGCGACATTCAAAACCAGTCGCTCCGATACGCGATCCACCAACTCACATAAACAATCGGGAGGGTCGCGACCAACGCCCACCACAGTGGCAAAATGAAATCCGCCGCCAATCCTAACACCGTGAAGCTGATCCAGAAAATCTTGCGCTCCATTCAGACATTCTAGCCCCGGCTTTCTTTTCCCGCGGCAAACGTAT
>Ga0207048_10016_pt1 | contig 54562 bp, 50 predicted proteins | sample Alteio_BWMinCont_65_FD_153301 | JGI IMG/M metagenome (GOLD analysis project Ga0207048, IMG submission 153301) | Enriched cells from forest soil in Barre Woods Harvard Forest LTER site, Petersham, Massachusetts, United States -... | ecosystem: Environmental > Terrestrial > Soil > Temperate forest >...
TCATCCAACTGAATCGCGCTAAAACCAAAATTATCGAAGGCAATGTGGCTCAGGATCTGCAATCGTTGCGGAGAAAGTTCATCCAAGTCGGCTGCCTTGGCTGCAGCAGTAGGTTCCGAGGCAATTATTTGTATGATATGTTGTATGTCACTTATGGGAGTGAGCGGAATAAACGTAAAGGCAGGTATGAATACAGGGTGAAAGCCACCATCAAGATTATTGGCCACATTGGTTTGGTTGGGTGTTAAGCCGGGTGTGTCTGCCAGATCAGCAAATGGCCTCTGCGGCGTTAAGTCGAGAGTGGTTAACAAGATTCCACTGGAGAGAGTTAAAGTGCCAAATCCATAGGGTAGGGGATAATTATAGAGCCCTGACTGTAAAAAAACGTTCGGTTGGTTTAGGTTGGGTTGATTGAAATTATTTCCTTCCTGAGCAAGGGCAGATTCAGACAAACCGAGGGTTAAAAGGCCTAAGAGGGCATAAAACAGGATTCCTTTCATTTCATTCCTCTTTTTAATTTCAACTAAAGATGAAGGTGACCAGAGCCACTTTCCGATGTCAAGGTTACTGATGAAATTGTATTTCGATCACTCATTGTGAGTCGTGGCACCTCATGGCTAGAATAGTGGCCATGTCTCAGTCACGCACGGTTTCTCAATCTTCAGAACTTCTTGCTTATCTGTTCGAGGCTTGGCCCGAGACAAAAAAGAAGCAGGTCCGATCATGGCTTAAATTTGGTTCGGTGGCGGTTAATGGACGGGTGATCACACAGTTCGATCATCGGCTTAAACCGGGCGACAAGGTGCTTATCCGGCCCAAGGCTTTTGCCGCGCCGGAGACGGCACTGCCTTCAGGCATTCGCTTTCGACATGAAGATGCCGATATCATCGTGATCGAAAAACCGGCGGGCTTGTTGAGCATCGCCAGTCCCTCGGAACCGGAGAAGACCGTCTATGTTTTCCTCACCGAGCATGTGCGGCAGGGAAACAAACTGGGACGCCAACGCGTTTGGATCGTGCATCGTCTCGATCGCGAAACGTCGGGGCTGATGGTTCTCGCCAAAAACGAACAGGCCAAGCGTGTGCTCCAGGATAACTGGGATGCGGTGGAGAAGAAATATTTCGCAGTAGTGGAAGGCTTTCCGCCTGAGAAGGCGGGACTCTTCGATTCACATCTCGATGAATCAAATCCGCTCAAAGTTTATTCGGCTCCGGAAAATTCCGAAACACGGCACGCCTTGACTCGTTATCGCGTGATGAAGAAGGGGAACGCAACAACGTTAGTTGAGTTGACCTTAGAGACGGGACGCCGTCACCAAATCCGCGTGCAACTGGCCGATGCAGGTTGCCCGATTGTGGGTGACAAGAAGTACGGTGCGCAGACGAATCCGATCAAACGCATTGCACTCCATGCCCATTCGCTTCGCCTTATCCATCCCATTACGGGCGAAGAGATGCGCTTCGAATCGCCACTGCCAGGTGACCTGGGAAGGCTGGTTTAGTATTTTGCCTATGCCGTCATTCTCTCTATTGACAGCTACGAATACCTTGTATCCAATCACTATTACGTCGCGACAAGAAATAGGAATCCTATGAAATTATGCCACAAATTATTGAACCCTTGGTTTAGTGGCCTATTTGTAGTCCTGCTCAGCCTGTTCTCGATAGATGCCGCTCACGCACAAATCTTTGTTGCCAACGTTATTAACGGAACAATTGGCGAATATAATCTTGATGGAACGTTAATAAATGCCTCACTAATCTCAGGATTGAGCAACCCTTACGGCCTCGCGATATCTGGGTCGAATTTGTTTGTTACAAATGTCGGCATTGGAACGGTCGGAGAATACAATCTTGACGGGACGCCAGTGAATACTTCACTCATCTCGGGATTAAGCGGGCCCATGTCGCTCGCGGTGTCAGGGGGAAATTTGCTTATCGGGAATCAATCCAATAATACGATAAGCGAGTATACGACTTCAGGGATTCCGGTAGGTTCCGGCACACTGATTTCCTCCGGGTTGGTCAACCCGACTGGCTTGGCAATATCTGGGGGAAATTTGTTTGTCGTAAATAGCGGCAACGAAACGATAGGCGAGTATAATCTTGATGGGACGCCGGTGAACGCTTCGCTCGTCTCGGGATTAAATAATCCGAAAGGAATTGCGATATCTGGATCGAATCTGTTTATCGCAGACGCCGGAGCCAATACGGTAAACGAATACACCACTGCGGGAGCACCGGTGGGCACCGGCATCCTGCTTTCGTTAGCCGGAGGGAGTTTTCCCTATAGTATTGCGGTGTCCGGAGGAAATCTGTTTGTCACGAACGCTGGTAGTGGAACGATTGGCGAATATACCTCTTCGGGAACTCCTGTGAACACTTCACTGGTTTCGGGATTAAGCAACCCGGCTGGCATTGTGGTCATTGCAACACCCGAACCCTCCACGACCGTTTTAATGGTTTTAGGGTTGAGCCTACTGGCCTATGGGCATTTCCGTATGCGCCGAGTTTAATTCAAAATATAAACGGTATCTGCGAGCACCGACGACGGTCATGGACCGCCGCTACATTTAAACCTTCAACGCGGGTTCAGTGGCAGGATCGAGGGCGGCGACTTCGGCAGTGGCGTCTTCCCAGGCCTCGTTGAGGTTTTCCTGTTTTTCGGTGTTCTCGATCAATTCGCGGTTCAGTTTCACGGGGTCACCGCCCGGTTGATAGGTCTCGGGCGCTTCGAGTTTCGCGACGATTTCCTTGTGACGCTTTTCCAATTCGGCAATTTCGCGTTCGATTTTTTCGAGATGGGCCTGCGCCTGTTTGCGGGCGGCAGAAAGCGCCTGGCGCTCCTCGGCTTCGCGGCGTTTTTGTTCCTTCGATTTGACGGGAGAATTGGTTGAACGCGGAGCAGACGCCGCTTCCTGCGGGCGATTGTCGGAAAGTTGTTCGCCCGCGATCAAGCCGAGCTTGGCCGAACCGGCTCCCGATTTATCGAGGTAGTAATCGTAGTCGCCGGAGTAGGGCGTAAGATTGCCCGCACTAATGTGGAGGACGGTTTGCGCGAGGGCGCGGATGAAATAGACGTCGTGGCTGATGAAGATAAGCGTGCCCTGGTATTGCTTGAGCGCGTCGATCAAGGCATCGATGCTCGCCATGTCGAGGTGGGTGGTCGGCTCGTCCATGAGAAGCAGGTTGGGTGGATTGAGCAGCAACTTGATCAGGCCGAGCCGCGATTTTTCACCGCCCGAGAGGACACTCACTTTTTTGTAAGCGTCGTCGCCCTGAAAGAGGAACGAACCGAGGATGGTGCGCGCGGTGACTTCGGGCACCGGATTGGGAATGCTCATCACTTCCTGCAGGACGGTGCGGTTCGGGTTGAGCATTTCGATACGGCTTTGCGAATAGTAGCCGACCTCGGTGTTGTGCCCGAGTTTCCGTTCGCCTTGTTGTGGCGTCAACGCGCCGCCGAGAATCTTCAGCAAAGTCGATTTGCCCGCGCCGTTCGGTCCGACCAGGACGGTGCGCTGCATTTTTTCAATTTCGAGATCGATGCCCCGGTAGATCTTGAGATCACCATAGGCGAAATGGATTTTGTCCAGCGTCATGACGCGCTGGCCGCTCCGTACCGGCTGGGGAAACTTGATGTGGATTTTCTTGTCCGCCGATTCGGGCGCCTCGAGTTTTTCCATCCGCTCGATCTGCTTCAGCTTGCTTTGGGCCTGCGAAGCCTTGCTCGCCTTGGCGCGGAAACGGTCGGCAAATTCCTGCAACTTCTGAATCTCGGCCTGCTGATTTTTGTAGGCGGCGAGATGCTGCTCGGCACGGGCGGCGCGTTGCTCGACATAGGCGTCGTAATTGCCGCGGTAGCGATGGACTTGCTTGTTCCGGATTTCAAAGATGTTGTCGACCAGGGCGTTGAGAAATGCGCGGTCGTGCGAGATCATCAGGATCGCGCCGGGATAATACTCGAGATAATTCTGGAACCAGCCGAGCGATTCGAGATCGAGGTGATTCGTCGGTTCGTCGAGCATGAGGAGGTCGGGTTCCATGACGAGAAGGCGGGCGAGGTGGGCGCGCATGACCCAGCCGCCGCTCATCGTTTTGGCGGGGCGATTGAAATCACTCTCACGAAAAGCAAGGCCGCTCAGGATGCGCTTGGCTTTCGGTTCAAGTTGGTGACCGCCCAGCTCCGCGAAACGGCCTTGGGCATCGTGATATTCTTCCGTGTCGGTATTTCCCGCGCGCGCGCCTTCGGACAGGATGCGTTGCAATTCCGCATGCTCCGGCGTGATGGCGGTGGCCAACTCGAGGACGGTTTCGTCACCGCTGGCGGCAGTTTCCTGGGGCAGGTAACCGAGGGTGGTATGGCGATCGAGCACGACCGACCCGCTGTCGGGTTCCGCCGTGCCGAGAATGATGGAGAAGAGCGTCGATTTACCCGCACCGTTCGGCCCGACCAGCGCGATGCGGTCGCCCAGGTTGATACTCAGGGAGACTTCTTCAAAAAGCGTGCGCGAGCCGAAGCTTTTGCTGATTTCAGCAAGGGTAAGCATAAGCGGTGAAGCCTACGGCGGGTTCATTCCCTTCGCAAGCTTCGCGGCGGCAATGGCGGATTCTGCCGCCACTTTTCCTTGCCCGCTCTCCGGCGGCGAGGGTAGTGTTCTTTTCACCGCAGACGGAAAAGGCGGTCATCGGTCACGCGCTCGTGGCGAAATGGCAGACGCGCTAGTTTCAGGTACTAGTGGAGCAATCCATGGAGGTTCGAGTCCTCTCGAGCGCACTTTTTGGTGTGGACGCTGCAAGATGCAAATGAGGCAATGCTTATATTGTCTATTTCACCCAAACTGGTATGGGATTAGAAATGAATCTTCATCTCAAGACTGCCGCAATGTTTTTCTCTTTGGGCGGTTTGTTGGGTCTGCTCGGTGCACAGGCTGAAACGTATACCTATCCTCAGCTGGTTCAGAGAATCACCGATTTGGAGCATCTGGCGCAAATTCCGCCGGAGGGCGAAAAGACGGCGCTTGCCTCTAGCTATGATCGGAGGAGTCAGTACGATGCCACTAACGACAAGTATCTAGATTGGAGCGCCAATTTCGATGGAGATGGCGTCGTCCGTAAAGAAGGCGACAATGTGGTCATGGCGGAAATGCAAGGCCCCGGATGCATCTGGCGCACGTGGTCGGCAGAAGTGCACGAAGGTCATGTAAAGATTTATTTGGACGGCGATGAGAAGCCGGCTGTTGACCTTGCCTGGAAAGATTACTTTGACAACAAGAGCGGCCCCTTTACTTGGCCCAACCTGGCGTACAACACAACCGCCAAAGGTTACGATAATTATGTTCCCATCCCCTTTCAGAAATCGTGTAAGATTGTCGCCGAAAAGGGGTGGGGCCTTTATTTTCATTTCAATTACACCCTTTTTCCACCGGACACGGTCGTGCCGACATTCAAACTGCCTTTCTCAAGTGACGATGCCGCAGCGCTAGATCAGGCCAATGCCGCTTTGGGAAAATGTGGCGAAGACCCGGCAGGAGACCGCGCCAACCAAAAGAGCGAGAAAAACACCGTGACCATCGAGGCGGGAAAGTCGGCCACTATTGCCGATCTCACCGGCCCCGAAGCCATCACGGCTCTGCGTTGCCAAGTCGATGGAGTACCAACCAATATCGACGATCAGACCACCTTTTTCCGCCAACTAGCGGTCCATATCACGTGGGACGATCAGGACTCACCGGCAGTTTGGTCACCCCTCGGCGATTTTTTTGCGGATGCCGCCGGGCCCGCGCCTTATCTCTCCCTGCCGATGGGCATCAAGGACGGTCAATTCTACAGCTACTGGTACATGCCCTTCGCTTCACATGCCGTGATTGCGGTCGATAATGACAGCGACAAAACGGTGACCATGACCTGGGAAGTAGTCCACGCACCGTTAACCACGCCGATTGCTTCCCTGCTTCGCTTCCATGCGAAATGGCACCGCGATGCTTTCCTGCCCACTCGAGCCGATCGCGCCATCGACTGGACCTTACTAACCACCGAAGGCAAAGGCCGCTATGTGGGAACACAACTGCACGTCTGGAATCCAAAAAGCGGATGGTGGGGTGAAGGCGACGAAAAATTTTTCATCGATGGGGAAAAGTTCCCTTCCACCTTTGGAACCGGGTCTGAGGATTATTTTGGCTTTGCCTGGTCGACGGGGCATCCCTTCAACGAGCCCCTGCATGGGCAACCCGTCAACGAATTCAACAGCGGACATGTCAGTGTTCATCGTTGGCACATTCCGGACAGTGTTCCATTCCAAACATCGTTTGAAGGAGATATTGAAAAATACTTCTCCAACCAGAGACCCACCATCTTTGCAGCAGTCGCCTACTGGTATCTTTCACCCGACGGGAAGGATAATTATACGGCTCAACCAGTTGCCGACCGGATCGGCTATTGGGACCGTGCGGAGGCCCATCTGGAACGAGGAGCCATCGAAGGTGAAAGTCTGAAAGTTCTCAGCCAGCAACCCGATTCCAGCACGGAAGTGGATGACTTGAGCCGTTACTTCCTCACTGGTGTCTGGAGCAACGATGCCCAGATCCTGTGGAAAGCCAAAGCGGAAGGCCAAAAACTGGAATTGGAACTTCCCGTGACTGCTGATGGCAACTATCAGGTCATTCTCCATTTCACGAAAGCACCCGATTATGGGATTTTCCAAGCCGCGCTCGATGACACCAACATGGGCGATCCCGTTGATCTTTACGGCAAACCTGTAGGCGCTTCCGGGCCGATTGATATGGGAGCTCATAATTTAACAGCCGGCAACCATACCTTGAGTTTTGTTGTCACCGGCAAAAACACCTCTTCGACAAATTACAGCTTTGGACTCGATTATATCATGCTGAAGCCGGCCAAATAAGGCCCTTCTGCACCGGAAATTCCAAATCAAGGCAAAGCATTTCCTTTTTCCACGCTATAGATCCACCATCGGGAAGAAGTGCGAAATTTAGCGCGGCCAAAGCTGCGCTGAAAATAGAGCTTGAGCACAAGACCATCCGTCGTGCGAACGCGATACCCGTGTTTTCGCACATACCTCTCCCCACTACCATGCGCACAATCGCCATGCTCCTTCCACTGCTCCAAGACTTCCGCCACCATCCATTCCTTTTTTCGCCAGCGGAACTTGTGTGGCAATCCCGGTTCACCCCGGGCCATCATTTCCGTATCAAAGCTTCCATCGAGAGGTTGGATGGGCTCGCTGACAAAGGAACTTGGCATGGCGTTAGCCTAACTCATTCTTGCTCGTGCACCAGAGTGGTTGCCTCGATTTTTATCTCCTCCGCCTTATATTAAGGAACCGACGGAATCGGTGAAATTACTCTCATGCCTTCAGTCTCTTCATCTTTTGCTTTTCTGCCCGAGGAAACCGTGAAGCAGGGATTTGTTCGTTTGCTTGGGCAACTGATGGTTGAAGCGCGCCGGCCCCCCGATGAAACCGCATCCGAATCCGTTCACGAGATGCGCGTCCTGATCAAACGCGTCCGCGCTTTGCTTTGGTTCGCAAATCCAACACTTCCTGCCTTGAAGTTGGAGCAGGCGAAATCACAGTTGCGGAAAGCTTCGCATCTTTTGGCGCCTCAGCGCGACTTGGCAGTGATGAAATCCGTTCTAAAAAAACTTTCACATAAAACTTCGAATCTCTCTGATAAAAAAACGCTTATCGCCGTTTCTCAAAATCAGGATCAACGACAGGCTGACAATAAAAAATCTGCGCAATCATTGCAAAAGGCCATCGCGATTCTGCGCAAGACGATCAAACAAATCGAACACGTTGCCAAAACCAAATCGCAATGGCCTTCTCCTTCCGCCCGGCTGGCCAAAGCCTTCCGTGCGACGCAAAAGGCGGAAAGAAAAGCCCTTCGACATGAGGAGCCCGCCCAATTTCACGACTGGCGAAAAAAAGCCAAACGACTTCTTTATCAACTGCAAATGATGCAAACCGTTCCCGGAAAACGCATCATCAAGCAAGTCGACAAGCTTCAGGAAAAATTGGGTAATTATCATGACAGTGTCATCGTACAGGATCGTTTAAAAAGGAATTGCCCCGACAATATGCCGCAGCTCATCGCGAGATATTGTGTGAAATTTTTGGACAAACGAAAAAAGCGTTTGTGCAAAAAAGCGCGAACGCTTGCCAGGCATCTCGAGCTGAAATGATCTTTTTTCCATCAAGCCATACAACTTATGAAAATGAGAAAACGAAGACCTGTCAAGTTCGTCCCAGGCCTCGCTTTGCAATATTCTCATCGTTCTGCTATGAACCTATTATGCTCATCCGAGCCGCTCATGTCTTCACTTTAAAATGGCTTTTCGTCGCCTTCTTGGCTGGTTGGGCGTTGGGATTGCTATATCTTTTTTGGGGAAATGATAATGTCCGATTTTATGCTCACCTCATCGGAATACAGGATAAATGGGCCGCCCATTTTTCACCCTCGACGACGCCGCGCCTCATCATTACAGGAGGTTCAAGTTGTGATTTTTCCATTGATGCCGAACGTTTGACAACACAGTCGGGTGTACCTGTCATCAATGCCGGTCTTGAAGCAGGACTGGGTCTTTCCGGCATCCTTCTGTACGCCAGCCGCCTCACCCAACCGGGTGATACCTTCATTTTTGCCGCCGAGCCTGATTCGTTGTCCGAGCCACCAGGATTTCCATTGGAAGCTCTTCGGCTTTTCATTTTCCGCCATGAGTGGGACCTCGTGAAACAAAGTCGCGAGATTACCGGCGAGGCGGTTCCCCTATCATCCCTTATCTTTGCCGCTCGGCCTGGTCTCGATGGGTTTGCCGCCAGTGTCGGACGTTTCATCACCCGCACGCCTTACCGTTATGACAGCGCCCGGGTTAACGCCAGCGGATTTATGGTTACTTCCTTTCGCTTCCCTCTCGATTCCAGCGAACATGCACTTCGACTCACGCCAGAAAATCGAGCCCTCCTTGTCCATTTCCGAGATTGGGCAGCGAAAAAACAAGTTCACATGATTTACTCTCTCCCCTGGCGTTATGCTGCAAGCGATCAATTGATCGTCCAACGACGGCTTAACGCCCAATTTCTGATCACCCTTTCCGAGATCATGCCGGTGCTGCACGATGAAGCCCTGGGCGCGCAAAGCGAACCCGATATGTTTTCAGACACAACCTGGCATCTCAACGAGCAGGCGGCGGAAGCACGCAGTCAAATGATCCTCCAGGAAGTACAAGGCCATCGGTTCTGGACTCACAACGAACTACTGGCCGCGTCCGGTTCTTTGTAAGCAATACTTTATCTACTCTCACCATTGAACTTTGGAGAACTTGTTTTTTGGCAACATCTCTTTGGTTGCCTGGCTCTGCTGTTGCTGATCCGGTGGATCGGCCTGATCTTGCAGTGGTGGAGACCGCGAATGGATGCAGTTGTACTTCTTGTTCTCAGTCTTTATCTGTTCTCTCAAATTGATCTTCGTTCGCTTCTTATCTTTAGCCTGGTTTCGAGTGTTTCCTACCTCGCCGCCGGACTTCTCTTTTCCGCACCTCGCGCCATCCAATACCTTGGACTTACGATCGCTTTGATCGTCCTATTTTTCCCCTTGGTTTATTTCAAGTATTATACTTTTATTTTCAATCCATCGGCAAGTTCACCTGTTTTGAGTTCAGGCATTCCGATCGGTCTTTCTTTCTATACCTTTCAGAAAGCAGCATTTCTTGTCGACACGGTGATCCGAAGACAAAAAATTCCCAGTTTGCTTGATTTCCTGAACTTCGCTGCGTTCTTTCCACAACTTGTGGCTGGCCCGATCGAACGCCGCGATGCGTTGCTTCCTCAAGTATCGCGATTTCGTTTTCGCTTCATGCTGTCCCGCTTTCGATTAGGTGTAAGCTGGATCATCGTCGGCTTGTTTTTTAAATGTGTGCTGGCCGATAATCTCGCCGCCATTCTTCCCTACTGGCAGAACGATCTCTCCAATCCGGTTTCCATTTGGATTAGTGCGGTTGTGTTTGGAGGCCGAATTTACTATGACTTTGCCGGTTACAGCCTAATCGCCTTGGGTCTGGCTCGATGTTTAGGCATACGCCTTACGCTCAATTTCCGCAGTCCCTATCTTTCCACCAGCATCCAGGAATTCTGGCGGCGTTGGCATATTACCTTGAGCCAATGGTTCCGTGATTACCTTTATATTCCCCTTGGAGGAAGCCGAGTATCCTGGGGGTTTCTTAATATTCTTCTAGTTTTTGGTGCCAGCGGTCTTTGGCACGGGGCAGGATGGAATTTTATTATCTGGGGCGGCATGCACGGGGTATTGGTCGGATGTCAGCATGTAACCCGAAAGATGGCTTTTCAGGTTCCGCGATTTATTGGCTGGCTCTTTACGTCGTGCGCTGTCTGCGTTTTATGGCTCTGTTTTTTTGAAACTAATCTTGCTCATCTTTTCGCCAAATTACTCACCTTGGTTACTTTTTCCTCTTATCGTCTGACGGCATTTCCAGGGGCTTTTCATGGCATTATTCGAGGTGAAATTGCTTTTATTCTTTCCGTTTTTTTTCTCATGGGAATTACTCATATTTTTGAATGGATTTCGCTCAAACATCATGGCAAAGCCTACCATGCCTTCCATCAAACCTGGGTCCTCTGTCTCCTAATTATTGCCATCACCTGTTTTACCCGTGGCGTACAAAGTACGTTCATTTATTTCGCTTTTTAATCTCGTAAGATCACGTGATCTTGGAATCTTGTTCCCATACTTTATCGCAAGATTAAGGTCTTAGATCCTCATCGGCTCTCCAACTTCTTTTAATTCTTTTTCATCGATTAGGGTGAGAATTTGCGCAGCCAGAGTCCGTTCGCCGTCGATAAAGCCATCTCGGTGAGGATCATTTTGAGGAAGGTTCATTTCTTCTCCCGCGAAGGGTTGAAGTTCCAAAATCTTGGACTTGGCCAGTTCCCGAATGCGTTCAAGTTTGGTTTTATCGTTCATCCTTCAATAAAATCCCGATTTCAGAAGATTCAAGTCGGTAAAAATTATTCTGATTATTTTGCTATCTTAGCCTTGGCAATTTGCTTTTGAGCTTCAGAAACATTAGCCACCCCATGCGATGAAGGGAGTTGTGAAACATCCCAGCCACCGCCCAACGCCTCGATCATCAAAACACTGGTAGTCATGCGCCGCGTACGAATATTGACCGCCGTAACTTCATCATTGAGGGCAATGGTTTGCACGGTGATAACTTGAAGATAATCCTCGGTGCCCGCCTTGTATTGATTCGTGGCAATATCAAGAGACTGTTGCGCCGCTTTCACCGCTTCATCTTGAACGTCAGCCTCATTCTCTAAAATACGAAGACCAGCAAGATCATCTTCTACTTGCTGAAAAGCGGTGAGCACGGTCTGCCGGTAGGTGGCAACGGTTGCCTCATAGTTGGCCTGCGCTTCCTGAACTTGTCCGTGGGTTTTACCGGCATCGAATAGTGTCTGCGCCAGAACAGGACCGACCGACCAGAAAAAGCTGGGGCCGGAAAAAAGCTCCGAGAGCTGAATCGCTTCCAGTCCTGTGGAGCCACTGAGCGTAATGCTCGGGTAGTAGGCTGCGGTCTGGACCCCTATCGTGGCGTTGGCCGATGCAATGCGACGCTCGGCCCCGGCGATGTCGGGTCGTCTTTCCAGCAAAATCGACGGAACCGCGAGCGGTACTTGGGGCGGTGTTGCCATTAATGGAATTTCACTCAGTGAAAAAACCGAGGCCGGTTTCCCGATCAAAGTAGCGATGGCATGTTCAAATTGCGCACGCTGGACACCGAGATCGATCAACTGCGCTTTCGTCGTTTCGAGCTGGGTTTTGGCCTGGGCCACGTCGGCCTTGGAAGCGATGCCGCTGTTGTAACGATTCGTGGTTAGTTCGAGGGATTTCTCATAAGCCGATACGGTCGTGTCCAATAATTGTTTCTCAGCATCAATTCCGTGCAAACTAAAATAGTCTTGCGCCAAGGTTGCCTGATAGGAAAGACGCGCATTTTCGAGATCGGCGAAGGAGGCCTGAGCCGTCGCGGAATTGGCCTCCACATTGCGGCGAACCGCACCCCAAATATCAACCATGTAGGAAGCCTCCACAGGCAGATTATAGAGGCCTTGCGTAACGGCCCCAACATGAGGGCCAAAATCCGGGTGCGTGGTAAGACTTTGCGACGACTGTGATTCCGTATAGGCGGGACTGGCGGTGACGGTTGGAAACAAACCTGCCCGGGTCACTTTCACCAACGCCGCCGCCTCACGAAACTGCGCTTCGGCTTGAAGCACGTTTTGATTCGAAATGTTGACCTGGTCTTCCAGTTCGTCGAGTTGTTGGTCGTGATAAATTTCCCACCATTTGCCACGGATTACATCGTCCTTCGGTTGTGCATGCTTCCAATTAGTGGCTTCCTTGTAAGCAGCAGGAGTGGGAGCCGAGGGCTTGGTGTAATCGGGCCCAACCATGCAGCCGCTCAAAAAGAGAGGCAGGATGATGACGCTATTTCGGAAGTTCATAGGATAATGGGGTTCAGGCTTCCTGACCGAGCGGCAATCCTTCGAGTTGATTTTTGTTATGAGAACCCTGCCACCAAATACTCAGGCGATCCCAATAAAGATAAACGACCGGCGTGGTGTAAAGCGTCAGGACCTGGCTCACGAGAAGTCCGCCGATAATGGTGATTCCGAGCGGGCGCCGAAGTTCTGCTCCTGTACCCGTATCAAATGCCAGGGGCACGGCTCCGAGCATTGCCGCCATCGTGGTCATCAGGATGGGGCGGAAACGGAGAATGCACGCTTCATAAATCGCATCTCGTGAAGTTTTGCCTTCGTTCCGTTCTGCGGCGAGCGCGAAATCAATCATCATGATCGCGTTTTTCTTCACGATGCCGATCAGGAGAATGACCCCGATGACGGCGATGAGACTCAATTCGGTCTGCCACATAATCAACGCCAGCACCGCGCCGACGCCTGCCGAAGGAAGCGTGGAAAGAATCGTGATGGGATGAATGTAGCTTTCATACAAAATTCCCAGGACAATATAGACCGCCGCGAGAGCCGTCGCGATAAGATACGGTTCGTTGGCCAGCGCGGCCTGATAAGCCTGTGCCGTACCCTGAAAACTTCCGCGTACCGTCGCAGGCATGCCGATTTTTTGCTGGGCCGCGTTGATGGCGGTTACCGCATCTCCCAATGCTTTACCGGGAGTAAGATTGAATGAAAGAGTGATGGCGGAAAATTGGCCCTGATGATTCACCGCGAGAGGAGCGGTGGTTGGGGCGTACTGGGTGAGAGCGCTGAGCGGAACCTGTTGTCCCGTGGAAGAAGTAACATAAATATCACGAAGCGCCTGCGGATTTTGCCCATATTGCGGAGCCGCTTCCATGACGACGTGATACTGGTTAAGCGTGGTGTACATGGTGGAGACCTGCCGCTGACCAAAAACATCGTAGAGCGTGTTATCGAGAAGGGATGATGAGATACCAAAACGAGCCGCCGTATCGCGATCATATTGGAGCATGGCTTGCATGCCCAGATTCTGCTGGTCGCTGTTAACATCGGTGAGAATGGGGATTTTGCGCAAAGCGTCGAGCAGCTTCGGCGCCCATTGCGATACGTCCTGATAATTGTCGCTCTGCAAGGTGTATTGATAGAGCGCATTACTTTGCCGGCCACCGATGCGGAGATCCTGCGCCGATTGCAGGTAAAGCGTTGCGCCTGGCACTTTGGCCAGCTTGGGCCTCAACCGGTCGATGACGAGATCGGCCGAAACATTGTTGCGAGCTTTCAAATCCTTTAATGAGATGAAAAGTCTTGCCGTATTCGCATTGCTGCCTCCAGTAAATCCGGCAATGGTCGCCACAGCCGGGTCCGCCTGAACGATTTTGATCATTTGCAGAAGGCGATCCTGCATGGCATCAAAGGAAGTCGATTGATCGGCCTGAGCGGAACCCATCAAGCGACCCGTGTCTTGTTGCGGGAAAAATCCTTTCGATACGTTCGTGAAAAGAAAGACATTCAGTCCGATGGTAAAAATAAGAACGAGTAGGGTTATCGCCGGATGCAGGAGGACTCTGGTCAGCGTGATTTCGTACAACCTGACCAGCCCATTGAAAATGTGCTCGGTCGCTCGATAAAGCCGTCCATGCGACTCCTCATGAGCGGGCTTCAAAAGCATGGCGCACATCATCGGCGTGGTGGTAAGTGACAGCACCATGGAAACCCCAATCGCCACGGCAAGCGTGACGGCAAACTCGCGGAACAACCGCCCCACAATTCCACTCATCAGTAGAAGCGGAATAAAAACGGCCACGAGCGAAATACTCATGGATAAGACGGTGAAACTGATTTCCTTCGAGCCGCGAAGCGCTGCCGCCACCGGCGACATGCCTTTTTCCAGATAGCGTGTAATATTTTCGACTACGACAATCGCGTCGTCGACTACAAAACCGGTCGAGATGGTCAGTGCCATAAGTGAGAGATTGTCGAGACTGAACCCGAGCAGGTACATCACGCCAAACGTTCCGATCAGCGAGACAGGGACCACGATGCCCGGAATAAACATCACACGAATGTTCCGGAGAAAAACGAAGACAACGAGAATAACCAGGGCAATGGCGATGAGCAGAGTTATCTCCACATCGCGAACGGAAGCGCGAATGGTCGTCGTCCGATCCATGATGACCGATAGATTAATGGCAGGAGGAACAGCGGCGTGGAGTTCCGGCAAAAGCGCGTAAATGCGGTCGACCGTATCAATGATATTGGCGCCGGGCTGACGAAACACGATAAGCAGCACCGAGGGTTTGCCATTGGCGAACCCGGCATTGCGCAAGTCCTCAACCGAATCCTGAACTTCTGCAATATCACCCACCCGCACCGGCGCGGAATTGCGATAGGCGATAATCAACGGCTGGTAATCGACGGCCTTATAAAGCTGGTCGTTATTATCGATTGTCCAGGTGTGAGTGGCATCGGCAAAATGGCCTTTCGGTTTATTGGAATTCGCGGCGGCGAGAACGGTACGCACATCTTCCAGCCCAATTCCATATTTGTTGAGGGCCATTGGATTGACCTCGACTCGCACCGCCGGTAATGAACTGCCGCCCACCGTCACCTGACCGACGCCATTAACCTGCGAGAGTTTTTGCGCGAGGATGGTTGAGGCATAATCGTACATCTGGCCCCGGTTATAAATATTCGATGTGAGAGCGACGATCATGATGGGTGAATCGGCCGGATTCACTTTTCGATAGGTGGGATTGCCCGGCAGATCAGCCGGCAGATTCCCGCGCGCCGCGTTGATCGCCGCCTCGACATCACGCGCTGCCGCATCGATGTTTCGGTTGAGATCGAACTGCAGTGTAATACTGGTGGAACCGAGCGAGCTCGATGAAGTCATCTCCGTGACTCCGGCAATGCGGCCGAATTGACGCTCAAGCGGCGTGGCAATCGAGGAAGCAACCGTTTCAGGACTTGCGCCGGGTAGACCGGCGGAAACCGAGATGGTGGGAAAATCGACCTGCGGAAGCGGCGAGACCGGCAACAGGTAAAAAGCGAGCGATCCGGCCAGGGCTATGGCCAGCGTAAGCAGCGTGGTCGCAATCGGCCTGCGGATAAACGGCTCCGAGATGTTCATATCGTTTCCGCCTCCACCTCGGTGTCGGAGACTATTTCGCTTTCTTCGTCCGGTGAGCGTTCCGGTGGAGGACCAAACAGCCACCGGCCCAGGCGATCAAAGCCAAGATAAATCACGGGCGTCGTATAAAGGGTGAGGAGCTGGCTCATGATCAATCCGCCGACAATGGCGATGCCGAGCGGTTGACGCAGTTCCGAACCGGTTCCCGTGCCCAATGCCAACGGAAGACCACCAAACATGGCCGCGAGCGTGGTCATGAGGATGGGTCTGAAACGCAACAGGCACGCTTGATAAATGGCCTCCACCGGTTCTTTTCCCTCTTCACGCTCTGCTTCCAATGCGAAATCAACGATCATGATGGCGTTTTTCTGCACGATGCCGATCAGCAGGATAATGCCGATCAACGCGATGATATTGAGATCATTATGGAACAGCATGAGCGCCAACAGCGCTCCGACACCCGCCGAGGGCAATGTCGAAAGAATCGTGATGGGATGGATGAAGCTCTCATAAAGAACTCCGAGAATGATGTAGACCGTGATCATCGCGGCCAAAATCAGAAGCGGTTCGCTGGTCAACGAAGCTTGGAAAGCCTGCGTTGCTCCCTGATACGAAGCCTCGATGCCGGGAGGCATGCCGAGCTCCTGTTTCGCCTGATCGATGGCCTTGACCGCTTGGCTCAAAGAGACGCCAGGAGCAAGATTGAATGACAGCGTAGTCACCGGAAATTGGCCCTGATGATTAATGGCCAGCGTTCCTGCATGAGTATCCCAATGGGTGAAAGCGCTCAAGGGCGCAGCCCCGACGCCGGTCGTCGGCGTGATATAAATGTTATTGAGATCGCTCGGATCCTGCTGGAACTGGGGATTCACCTCGAGAATAACGTGGTACTGATTGACCTCGGTAAACATGGTTGAGACCTGGCGCTGGCCGAATGCATCATAGAGTGTGTTGTCGATGGTCGCGGTGGTGAGGCCGAGACGCGATGCCGTGTCGCGATCCAAAATCAGCGAAGCGCGAAGACCCGAATTTTGCTGGTCGCTGGCCACGTCGCGTAATTGAGGTAATGCCTTAAACTTATCCAGCAGCTGCGGTGCCCAGGTGTTTAATTCGGTTACGTTGGGGTCTTCCAGCGTATATTGATATTGGGTACGACTGACCCTGTCCTCCACGGTGAGGTCCTGCACAGGTTGCATGTAAAGGGTGATCCCGGAAACTTTTCCCAACGTTGATTGGAGACGCTGAATGATTTCATTTACTCCGATCTTTCGTTCATCGAGGGGTTTGAGATTGATCAGGATTCGCCCGGTATTAAGCGTGGTGTTGGTTCCGTCCACGCCGATGAAGGATGATAAACTTTCTACCGCAGGGTCCTCGAGAATGAGTCTTGCCAACGACTGCTGTCGCGCCGCCATGGCCGGAAACGAAATGCTCTGATCCGCTTCCGAAACACCTTGAATGAGACCCGTATCCTGGATCGGGAAGAGACCCTTCGGAATTTCGATATAGAGTAAGATCGTCAACACCAGCGTGCCCAGCGCGACAAGCAATATGATCGGCTGAATACGAAGAATGATTTTCAACGTTTCCCCATAGAATGAGATAACCGAATTGAAGGCATCCTCGGAAATTTGGAATAGACGGCTGCGATGGGCTTCCTCCTTCGATTTGAGCAACCGCGCCGCAAGCATCGGGGTCAGGGTCAGGGAAACGACGGCTGAAATCAGGATAGTGAAACTGAGGGTGATGGCGAATTCGCGAAAAAGCCGGCCCACGATATCGCCCATGAAAAGAAGTGGGATCAACACGGCAATGAGCGAGATCGTGAGGGCAACGATGGTGAAACCGATTTGTCCCGCGCCCTTCAAGGCGGCTTCCAGCGGTGAATACCCTTCCTCAATAAAGCGGACGATATTTTCAATCATGACGATGGCGTCATCGACCACGAAACCGGTCGAAATCGTCAATGCCATGAGCGTGAGGTTGTTGATGCTGAATCCGAACATGTACATCGCGGCAAAAGTGCCGATGAGGGAAAGCGGTACCGCGACGCCCGCAATGAAAGTTGCGAAAAGTGTGCGGAGAAAGAGAAAGATTACTCCGACCACCAGCGCAATCGTGAGCATGAGTTCAAATTGCACATCCTGGACCGAAGCGCGGATGGTCGTCGTGCGATCGGTCAAAATTTGCACTTTGATGGAAGAAGGAAGCGTCTGGTTCAGCTTGGGCAACAGTTGTTTGATGCTATCAACCACGGAAATGATGTTCGCGCCCGGCTGGCGTTGGATGTTCACAATGATGGCTGGAATATTATTCATCCACGCCGCCTGCCGGTTGTTTTCGGTGTCATCCTTAATCTCCGCCACGTCGGACAAACGAACCGGCGCACCATTGCGATAGGCAACCACCAGCGTGGAGTAGTCACTGCTGGAGAGAAGCTGATCGTTTGCTCCAATCTGGTAAGCTTGGAGCGGGCCGTTGAAACTCCCCTTCGCCTGGTTCACATTCGCAGCCGAGATAGCGGTACGGAGATCTTCGAGGTTAAGACCATAAGAAGAAAGCGCCGTGGGGTTGGCCTGGATTCGCACAGCCGGTTTCTGGCCGCCGACGATGCTGACCAGGCCGACGCCGGATAACTGGGAAATTTTTTGGGCGAGGCGGGTATCGGCCAAGTCCTCAATTTTCGATAACGGCATGGTCTGCGAAGTGAGCGCCAGGGTGATGATCGGGGCATCCGCAGGATTTGTTTTGCTGTAAATCGGAGGATTTGGCAGATCGGTCGGCAAATAGGTCTGGGCCGCGTTGATCGCCTGCTGAACTTCCTGTTCCGCCACGTCGATGTTCAGGCTGAGACTGAATTGCAGGGTGATGACCGAGCTTCCGTCCGAACTCGTCGAAGTCATTTGTTGCAGGCCCGGTACCTGGCCAAATTGCCGTTCCAGCGGAGCTGTGACCGAGGAGGCCATGACATCCGGACTCGCGCCAGGATAAAAAGTCACGACCTGCATCGTTGGATAATCGACCTCGGGCAACGCGGAGATGGGCAGTTGGAAATAACTGACGATGCCCATCAATAAAATGGCCGCCATGAAAAGCGTGGTCGCCACAGGCCGCAAAATAAACGTCCGGGAAGGACTCATGAATTCCTTTTCCGAAAAGGGTTAACTGCCGCCTTTGTCGCCACCGGCCATTTGCACAATAACTTTGCTGCCATCCTGTAATTTATCGACACCGTCGATCACCACGACATCGTCAGGCGAGACGCCGTTTTGAATTTCCGCGTTGTCGCCGTCGATGGTGCCCACCACGACATTTTTCATGCTTACTGTTTTGGCATCCATATCCACCACGTAGACAAAGGTATTGTCCTGCGTGCCATGCTGGATCGCCGCCACCGGCACGATGGTGACATCTTTTTTCATCTCCACCAATAGATGGGTATTAACGAATTGATTCGGGAAAAGCGAATTGTCATCGTTTGGGAAAATAGCTTTGAGCTTGAGCGTGCCGGTCGTTTGATCGATCTGGTTATCGACCGTGAGTAGCGTTCCCTGCGCAAGTTTGCTTTTCTGGGCACGATCATAAGCATTCACCACCAATTGCTGCCCGGCATTGAGCTTCGAGATCACGGGCTGAATACTGTCCTCGGGAATGGTAAAAACCACCGTGATGGGCTGGACCTGGTTGATCACAAGCAATCCTGTGGTATCAGCCGCGTGCACCATGTTTCCCTGGTCCACCAAGCGAAGCCCAACGCGTCCGCTAATTGGAGCGGTAATATTGCAGTAAGTGATATTAAGCTTGGCGGTATCGACCTGTGCCTGGTCGCTTTTAACCGTTCCTTCGTCCTGAGTCACGAGCGCGTCTTGTGTGGCCAGAGTCTGCTGGGGAATGGAATCTTGCGACCAGAGCGTCTTGTATCGTTCCAAATCGACCTGCGCATTTTTAAGCAAGGCTTGATCGTGCAAAAGCTGTCCCTCCGCCTGGGCGAGTTGAACCTCGTAGGGCCTTGAATCGATTTGCAACAACAGATCGCCTTCCTTGATCGTTTGTCCTTCCGCAAAAAGCACCTTCATTAATTGCCCATCGACTCGGGTCTTGATCGTCACCGTGTTCATCGGCGTAACGGAACCGAGTCCGGTTAAATAGACGCCGATGTCGCCTTTGATCGCCGTCGCGCCAATAACGCGTATCTTACTACTGGCACCACCGCCACCACCCGCGCCACCATGTTTGGAAGTAGCACTGGTCGAATCAGTCGATTTCGCCGGAGCTTGCTTAAAATGGTAATAATAATAGACCGCAGCACCAGCGGCGATGAGCATCACCAGAAGCCAGACCCACCAGGTGGGTTGCGAACGCGGTTTTCCAGTTTGAACCCGAGGGACGGTCATCCCCTCATTCCCATTGGATGCCGTGATCGCAGGATGCACTTTTTTCTCGGATACCTCTTGTGCCATAAATAATCGCGCAGAATTATTTCTGTCTCTGAGTTGATAAAGTCGGATCGGAGAGTAAAAGACTGCTTAATCCTTTTTTGCGTTCTTCATTGACCTTGGAATATACCTCACGTTGCTCGGGAGTCATCTGTTCACTGATTTTTTGGTGATATTCATCGAGAGTGCCGATGACTTCTGTGCCAAACTGGCGTCGTTCCTGATAGAGCTGTTGCGTCATTTCCTTGATCAGAGGCGCTATGCGGGTTTGTTCATCCGAAGTCAGCTGGTAATCGGTAATGTATTTCTGATTGATGCGAGTAGCCATACTCCCCGGATCGCTCGTGTTGTTAAAAAAGCGCGATAACCTCTTATCTGTATAATCCATCATGACAAGTGCACCCACCACCGTGCCGATGAGGAATACGCCGATAAAAGCAGCGGCAATTTTACGGGAAGGAACAAAACTCATACTCGTGAATAGTAGTCAGGAAAGTGAGACATTTTCCACTTGGATGAGGCTTCTTATCCCTGGCTCAAGATCGCTTTGATTTTGAAATTTGAGGCTAAGAGTAACACCCACCGTAACCACCAGTACCACCATAGAGGCAATCAGCGCGCGCAGGCCAATTTTTTCCAACTGCTCCCGCTCCTTCTTTTCTTCCTTAAGTCGAGCCAGCGTGCTCGTTAGAAAGCCATAGGGAAGGGTCGTATCCCCGACAAAAGTGGGGGCGCTGCTCAAAAGCAATGATTGCCATTTTTCATCTTCCTTCATCTTCATAGCCGCTCCTTGAGGTTCTGCATGGTCTTGCGAAGTTGAGTGCGTATACGAAACAGGCGCATCTTTATCTTCGAGATGCCCCAGCCAGTTGCAATGGAAATCTCCTCCATTGACTGACCCTCCAGGTCGGTCATAAGAATGAGGCTCCGATCTTCCGGAGACAAAGTGGAAAGTATTTTATCGAGCAAATCGCGCGCCTGAATGGCTTCGCTCGCGTCCGGAGAACTGCCTTCCAGCCAACTCGCATCAAAAACATCCTGATCTTCGGGCGACAGGTCCGCCCAACGAATTTCAGGACGGATTTTTTGCGCGCGCAACCGATCCAGGCAGGTAGTCAACGCCAAACGCGAAACCCAGTGGCTCAACGGCGCATCACCCTTGTATTGATGGAGTCTGGAAAACGTCTTCATCAAAATCTCCTGAATAAGGTCTTCCTCATGATCACGTCGAGGTAGATGCGTACGCACAATCCTCGAAATAAAGGGATAAAGATGCCGGACAAGTTCCTCCGCCGCATCTTCATTTCCTTTCTTCCACTGTTGCAAACAGATGGTGATATCGCTGGATTGATCCATTCCTCAACCAGCTTACCCGCGAATGGCAGCGTGCAAGAGTGGAATTGGCTGCCGTGAAGTACCCCGGTGTTCATAATTGTCCCGCTTCGATACCCCACATCGATGCCAGCAGGGCAACAGTCAACGCTCCCGCCCATAGAAGGAGAAAAGCAATCCTTTGCACAATCCAGTTAAACCGGTGGACAAGATAATTCATGGTCTGATCCAAGGAGGTTCTTCCCATTTGAGACGTTTATCCCGGGCTCTTGGTCACTCTTATCTGAAAACAATTGCAAAAACTCCTCATTTCATCACGCTGCTGCTTTATGAGCTACCAACCGAATCCTCTCCGTTACGAAAAAATGAAATATCAACGCTGTGGCAAAAGCGGCTTGCTCCTGCCACGTATTTCACTGGGCCTCTGGCAAAATTTCGGCGATGTTGATTCGCTGCAAAATGCCCGGAATCTCGTCCTACGCGCCTTCGATCTCGGCATCACCCACTTCGATCTGGCCAATAATTACGGACCGCCGCCCGGTTCCGCGGAAAGCAATTTCGGACGCATTCTCCACGAAAATCTCGCAGCCCATCGCGATGAACTGATTATTTCGACCAAAGCGGGCTATGAGATGTACCCCGGTCCCTACGGTGATTGGGGTTCCCGCAAATATCTACTGGCAAGCCTTGACCAAAGCCTCAAACGCATGCGCCTCGATTACGTCGACATTTTTTACCATCACCGGCCCGATCCAAAAAACGCCGCTCGAAGAAACAATGGGAGCGCTCGACCATGCCGTACGCCAAGGCAAGGCGCTCTACGCCGGCATTTCCAATTACGGACCCGAAGAAACCCGGCAGGCCGTGCCGGTCCTGCGGAAACTCGGCACACCCTGTATCATCCACCAACTCATCTACAACATGTTTAATCGCGGTATCGAAAAAGGGCTAACTGCCGTACTTGAAGAAGAAAATATCGGCTCTATTGCTTTTTGCCCGCTCGCCCAGGGTCAATTGACCGATCGCTATTTGCGCGACATCCCGAAAGATTCCCGCGCCACCCGCGAATATTTTCTCAGAAGCGGCGAAGTTCAAAAAAATCTGCCCCTTGTTCGCGCCCTCAATGCACTGGCCGAAAAACGGGGACAATCGCTGGCCGAAATGGCGCTCGCTTGGGTGCTGCGCCAGCCCGCGGTTACTTCGGCCCTCATCGGCGCAAGTTCCATTGCCCAGCTCGATACGAATGTGAAGACGCTTGACCGTCTCGATTTTTCCCCAGAGGAACTGACCGAGATTGAGAAGATTTTAGCTTCTTAGAAATCGGTCATCCTGAGCTTGTCGAAGGATCAGCTTCCGGAAAGTATTCACATCGTCCCATCCGCGTTGACTTGTCGGAAGCTGATCCTTCGACAAGCTCAGGATGACCGATTTTAATTCCGCTGCTGCCAGGCTTTTCGTTTCTGACGCGCGATCTGCGTGGTCGCGCGCAATTCATACCGCGCACCCTGGAGAAAAGCTTCAAGCCGCGACTTAAATTCAGGCGTCCAGATCACTCCGTAATGATCCGCCGGTTCAAGCTCGATGCTGGAACGCTCACCGCCTTCATTCAGGCGTGAACAGACCAGGCGAAGTTTCACCGGCCCGGGAGCATCCATGACCAGTTCACGCAGCTGCGTCCACCGCGAGGCATCAAGCCAATCCTCCAAGGGCAGATGCAAAACCAGTTCGCGCAAAAGTTGCTCGTAGGCTTCCGGCAGCCAGAGCACTTGTGCGGCACGGAGCTTCGGCTGGTCGTCGCGGCGGTCGAGCTGGCCTGAGACCACAATCACCTCACCGACGCCGAGCGGGCGTGGCAACGCAGCATAGTTATCCGGAAACACGAGCACTTCCAGCGATCCTGTCTGATCTTCGAGAACGACGCGCGCCCATGGCTTTTTGTCTTTTTGTGTCGTACGAATTTCAACTTTTGTAATCAACCCACAAACACGCGTATCAATTTCCTCTGGTATTTCCTTGAGTTGCACAACCGTATGCATTTGGAACGCCTCCAAATCGGCGCGATGTTCGTCCAGTGGATGGCCCGTGATATAAAAACCGAGCAATTCCTTCTCGTAGCCGAGCCGTTCGCGCAAAGACCATTCAGGAATGGCTGTCGCCTTATTTGAAGCGCTTATTTTTTTCACCACCGGCTCCATCGGCCCAAGCAAATCCAGTAGCGATGCCTGCCCGGCATCGCGATCACGCGCCTTGGCACTCGCCTGGGCAAGAGCACCGTCGACTTGCGTCAACAGTTCAGCGCGGTTTAAGCCAAAGTCGTCGCACGCCCCGCATTTCACCAGGCTTTCCACCAGTTTCTTGTTCATCCCGCGCGATTCGACCCGCGAACAGAGATCGTACAAATCGCGAAAGGGCCCATCTTTTTCACGCGCGGCGATGATCAGTTTTACCGCGGCTTCACCCACATTTTTGACTGCGGAAAGCCCAAAGCGGATCGATTTTTCCTTCACCGTAAAAACACTCCCGCTTTCGTTCACGCTCGGCGGCAGAATGGCGATTCCCATTGCCTTCGCCTCGGCGACGAACTGCGATATCTTGTCCGTGTTGTCGAGCTCGTTGGAAAGGAGCGCCGCGATAAACTGCACCGGGTAACGCGCTTTCAGCCACGCTGTCTGGTAGGCGAGAAGACCGTAACACGCGCTGTGAGCTTTGTTGAAACCGTATCCCGCAAATTTATCGAGCACGTCGAAAAGCTGGTTCGCTTTCTCGGCCTTGATGTTGTTTTTCGCTGCGCAACCCTGCACAAAAATCTCGCGCTGCTTGGCCATTTCCTCGGGCTTCTTTTTGCCCATCGCCTTGCGCAGCACATCCGCACTGCCGAGGGTGTAACCGGCCAGAGCCTGCGCGGCCTGCATGACCTGCTCCTGGTAGATCATGATGCCGTAGGTTTCTTTCAGGATCGGTTCCAGCAACGGGTGATCGTATTGAATGGCCACGGTGCCAAGCTTGCGTTCCGAATAAGCCGGAATATTTTCCATCGGCCCGGGGCGATACAGCGCAACCAAAGCGATAATATCCTCTATTTGCTTTGGCTTGAGACGGCGGCAAAGGTCGCACATCCCGGGTGATTCCACCTGAAACACGCCGACGTTCTGCGCCCGACTGAGCATCTCGTACGTCTCCGTGTCATCGAGCGGGATCTCGAGCGGATCGATTTTTTTGCCCGTCGTCTCCTCGACCAAGCGCAACGCATCCTGGATGACCGTCAGCGTTTTCAGTCCAAGAAAGTCCATCTTGAGCAGGCCCAATTCCCCCAGCGGGTCCATCGAGTATTGCGTCACGATGCCACCATGATCGTCGAGGGTCAGCGGCACGTATTCGGTCAGGTCGTGATCCGAAATCACCACGCCCGCCGCATGCACGCCCGCCTGGCGCGAAACGCCTTCCAGCGTCAGCGCCGAGTCGATCACCTGACGCGTGACTTCTTCCTCATCATAAGCTCGCTTGAAATCGGGACTTTCCTTGAACGCTTTTTCCAGAGTCATCTTGGGATCGAACGGAATCATCTTCGCCAGGCGATCCGCCTCGCCATAGCTCAAGCCCATCACGCGGCCCACATCGCGGATGGCCATTTTCGCACCGAGCGTCCCAAACGTAATAATCTGCGCTACCGAACGCTCACCATATTTTTTCCGCACGTAATCGATCACCTCACCCCGCCGGTTGTAACAAAAATCGACGTCGATATCGGGCGGCGAGATGCGTTCCGGGTTAAGAAACCGCTCGAAGAAAAGTCCGTAGCGAAGCGGGTCGAGATCGGTGATGCCGAGCACGTAAGAAATCAGGCTACCCGCTGCGCTGCCTCGACCCGGGCCGACTGGAATGCCGTTCCGTTTCGCGTAATCGATGAAATCCCAGACGATGAGGAAGTAACTCGTGAAGCCGGTTTTGCCGAGAACATCGAGTTCGAAGTCGAGCCGTTGACGTAGCTCAGGTTCCTTCGCCCGCTCGCCAAACCGACGCACGAGTCCCTCCTCGCACAAGCGCCGGAGATAACCATCGCGTGTCTCGCCTTCGGGCACCTGGTAGGCCGGAAACTTGTTTTCGCCGAGGACGAGTTTAAGGTCACACTTCTCCGCAATCTCAAGCGTGGTGACGAGCGCGTCCGGCACCTCCTTAAAAAGCGCCGCCATCTCCTCGGTTGTCTTCAGGTAAAATTCAGGCGCGCTGTAGCGCATCCGGTTTTCGTCAGTGATCTTTGCCCCGGTCTGGATGCAAAGCAGCACATCGTGCGCGGCGGCATGTTCCTTGCGCAGGTAATGGACATCGTTGGTCGCGACAATTTTAAGACCGAATTGCTTGCCGTATTTGAGCAATTCCGCCGCCACCGCGTGTTGTTGGGGAATCCCGTGATCGGCGATCTCGAGATAAAAATCTCCCGGCGCAAAAATGGTTTTGAACGTGTCGATGGAACATTCCGCCTCTTTTGTGCGGCCCGCCATGATGTGCCGCGCCACCTCACCCGCAAGACATGCGCTGGTGCCGATCAACCCTTCGGAATGTTGCGCAAGCAGTTCCTTGTCGATGCGCGGCTTGTAGTACATCCCCTCGAGGTGCGCGGACGAAACCAGTTTGACGAGGTTCTTGTAGCCGGTTTCATTTTTAGCCAGGAGCAGGAAATGGGTGGAAGCTTCCTTGGCACTGTTCGCCTTCTTTTCAAAGCGGCTGCCCGGTGCAAGATAGACCTCGCATCCGATAATCGGCTTAATGCCGTTAGCACGGCATTCTTTGTAAAACTCAATCGCGCCGAAGAGATTGCCGTGATCGCTCAAGGCCAGCGCCGGCATCTTTAACTCTGCCGCGCGCTTCGCCAGCTCTGGGATTCGGCATGCCCCGTCGAGCAGGCTGTACTCGGAGTGGACGTGAAGATGAACAAAGTTTTCCAAGGCAGGCATGCTCCTAATTTAATGCCGTTTTACGGAGCGGCGAGAAGAACCTTCATTCTTCCTGATTTTACATAAAACCATCATCCTCAACTGTAGCGACGGTCTATGACCGTCATCGACGCTCACAGAGTGCTACTACAAACTGAATCGATCACCCTCAGACGGTTATTTACCCGGTGGCTTCTTCTTGATCACAAGCGGCACACCCTTGGCCCCCGCAACAAACACCACGATCCTGCACGGTTTTCTGCCTCTGTTCATGCCGTTGTGAGCCAAGTTCACTACCTCGGTTGCCGCTTTGCCTGCACGATGGATGCGCTTGGTACCATCGGTCATTTCAATGGTCAATGCACCCGAGATCATATAGCCGAAAAGTGGTACCGGGTGCTGATGCCATCCCGTCTGCTCACCCGGCGCCATTTCGATCAAGAGCATCGTGATTTCTGCCGGACCTTTCCGCGGATACTTGATTTTCTGCCCTCCCGAATTAGTCAGGGTCTTCAGCAGCGTCCTTACCTTCACGCAAACTCCAAAACCAGATTGATAATTCGCTCCTGTTCCTCGTGTGTCAGCCCTCCAAAAATGGGAAGCCGCGTCAGCCGGGGCGCAACATTTTCGGTGACCGGACATTGTCCTTCTTTGCCACCCATTTGCAGTCCCACGGGGGAAAGATGAAGCGGCACATAGTGAAAGGGACAAGCGATGCCGCGGGCCTTGGCTTCCCTGATAAAACGGTCGCGCATCTCCACATCATCCAACAACAGATAGTAGAGATGATACGCCTGTTCGGCGTCCGCTGGTATTGTTTGCGTATCGATACGGCCCGCGCCTTTCCACGGATGAAACGCCGCTTGGTATCGATCCCAAATTGCTTTTCGACGGCTTTGAATTTTTTCGCGTGCTTCCAATTGCCCAAGCAGCATCGCGCTCAAGATATCGGACATGATGTAACTCGATCCGATGTCGACCCAGGTATATTTGTCGACCAAGCCACGGAAAAAACGGGACCGATTCGTTCCCTTCTCGCGAATGATTTCAGCGCGCTCAACGTATTTGGGATCATTGATCAGCAACGCGCCTCCTTCTCCGCAGGTGAAATTTTTCGTTTCATGAAAACTCAAGGTGCTCATCGCGCCGAAAGTGCCGAGCTGACGTCCCTGGTATTGACCGTAGAGCCCGTGCGCATTGTCTTCGATCAGCGGAATCCCTTGCTTCTGACAAATAGCCATAATTTCATTAAGTGCACACGCCACACCACCATAATGAACGGTCACCACCGCTTTCGTTTTCGGCGTGATTAATGCAGGTAGAATCCGTTCATCGAGATTCAGCGTATCGGGCCGGATATCGCAAAAAACAAGCCGCGCCCCACGCAAGGCATAGGCATTAGCCGTGGAAACAAAAGTGAACGAGGGCAGGATGACTTCATCTCCCGGCTTGAGATCGAGCAGGAGCGCCGTCATTTCCAGCGCATGCGTGCACGACGTGGTCAGCAGCGCACGGGATACGCCCACTGTTTTCTCCAACAACTCTTCGCATCGCTTCGTATACTCACCATTTCCCGAGATATGCCCGCGGGCCAGGGCATCCTGCATATACTCTTGTTCGCGACCTGTCGTATAGGCCTTGTTGAAAGGTATCGGCGTCATATTCATCTCTGAAATTAACCAAAAATTCCCTTCTTCTTCGGTGGAGGCGGTTGCGGAATGCGCTCCGGGTCGCGGGCATGGATCAGCGCCTCGTCATAAGTAATCAAGTTATTTTTCACCAGATTTTCGAGACTCTGGTCGAGCGTATTCATCCCCTCCTGACCGCCGATCTCCATGAGACCCGGAAGCTGATGTATCTTCCGGTCACGAATACAGGCCTGGACACCAGAATTCACGATCAGCGTTTCACTTGCCATCACACGCCCCTTGCCGTCCGCTCGCGGCAGCAGGCGTTGCGAAACAACACCCGCCAGGGAACTGGCTAGCTGGGTGATGATCTGGTTCTGGTGATCGGGAGGAAAGAAATCAACGATCCGATGCACGGCATTTGCCGCATCAATCGTATGCAGCGTTCCAATGACGAGATGCCCTGTCTCGGCGGCGGTCAGCGCGATCTGCATCGTATCGCGATCCCCCATTTCTCCCACCACAATGACATCGGGATCCTGCTTGATGATTTGTCGCAGGCCCGAGGCAAAAGATTTTGTGTCCTGGCCCACCTCGCGTTGTTTCACAATGCAGAGATTATCCGGAAAAATATATTCGATCGGGTCCTCGATGGTGATAATCACCCCGCTGCGCAGGCTGCTGATATGCTGCACCATCGCTGCCATCGTCGTCGTCTTGCCTGAGCCGGTCATTCCCGTGATGAGCACCAACCCTTCCTCGCGCTTGCACAATTCAATCAGGGAAGGCCGATGTCCCAGACTCTCCACGGCAGGAATTTTTTGGGAGATATAACGAAAAACGGCTTCGACGCTGCCTCGCGCATAATGGACGTTCCCGCGAAAACGTCCGACGTTCGGAACATTGAGCGCGAAATCGAGTTCCAGATTTTGCTCGCATTGCATGCGCTGTGCCTCGGTCAAAACGCTGAAAATCAGATAACGGCTCGTTTCAGCATCAATAACGCCTTCACCGACAGGGTTCAACACGCCATGGATGCGCAAAAGCGGCGGTGACCCGACATGAAGATGCAAATCGGAGGCTTGATGTTGTACAGCCAACCCCAATAGACCAACCAGATCGATCGATTCGTTCATGACGAGTTACAAAAGCCTAAAGTAATCTCCTTTCGAGAACGAACCATTTCGATTGGAACCTGTCGGGCTTCGGTCTAACCTAGCGTATGGGTCGTCAATGGTTAATGGCTAAACGCGAAGTCTCTTCGCTAAGAAAATCGCAAGCCAGTGGAAAGCTCTTGAGAGAAATTACGGTTGCTTCCAAGCATGGTGGCCCCGATCCAGACGGGAATGCCCGCTTGTTCGCCGCGGTGGAAAAAGCCCGCAAGGAAAGCGTCCCGCGTGACGCCATCGAACGCGCGATCAACAAAGGCGCTGGCATTGGCGGCGACAAATTGAGTCTCGAGCATATCGCCTTCGAAGGATATGCGCCCCACAAAGTCCCGATCATCATCGAGGTCCTCACCGACAATAACAATCGCACAGCACCCGAAATCCGTGTCCTCTTCAAAAAGGGCCAGCTCGGTGCCTCCGGCAGTAACAAATTTCTCTTCGATCATGTTGGTCTCGTCGAGGCGCATCATAAAGATCCAGCCAGTGACATCGAAGCTGCTGCCATCGAAGCCGGGGCCAATGAGGTCGAACCTCTGACTCATCAGCAAAATGACGATATCTCCGAAGGCACAGCGGGCGCTCGTTTCATTACCGACCGCGCCGCGATTCACCTCGTCTCGCAATGGCTCTCCAAAAATGGTTGGACAGTCGTCACCAGCGAAATGGGTTACATTCCCAAAAATATCCCTCAGTTGACGGACGAACAAAAAGCCGAAGTCGGCGAATTTCTTCAGCATCTTGACGATCACGACGATGTCCATCGCGTCTGGGCCGCCATTCGGTAGAAAATCATTCCGTCATCCCGAGCTTGTCGAGGGCAATAATATACTTGACTCAGTGACATATTGGTGCGGGAGTAGAGGCATGAAAGAACAAAAGTTCCCTCAAACCCTCCTCGAAGCGGTTCAATTTTTTGGTGCTGATGACAACGCTTTTAACCTCATGGTCAAAATGCGCTGGCCCGATGGTAAGGTGACTTGCCCTCGCTGCGGCTCTGACAAGGTTGGCTTTATCGCTACGCGTAAAACGTGGGAGTGCAAATCGTGCACAACCAAGAAGCAATTTTCGGTAAAAGTTCGCACCATTTTTGAGGATAGCCCCATCAAGCTGGATAAGTGGCTTTGCGCCATGTGGCTTATCGCTAACGCCAAGAATGGTATCAGTTCTTACGAGATTGGTCGCTCGCTTGGCGTTACTCAAAAAACAGGCTGGTTTATGCTTCAGCGTATTCGCTTGGCTCTTCAGACAGGCACGATTGAAAAAATGAAGGGGCATGTTGAATCCGATGAAACCTTTATCGGTGGTCGTTCTCGGTTCATGCACAAGGCCCGTAAGAAGCAGCAATCGGGCTGGAAAGGCATGACGCCTGTTCAAGGGCTGTTGGAACGTACAGCGGGAGGCAAAGCGTCTCGGGTCAAATTGAAGGTGCTCAAGACCACTCGCAACCATGAAGTCCAAGGCAACGTGCGTGAGTACGTCCTGAAAGGCTCGGAGCTGCATACTGACGCGCTTCGCAGCTACATCGGCATGAACCAAGATTACGTTCATCAGGTAATCGACCATGCGATTTGTTACGCCAAAGGCCACGTTCACACAAACGGGCTTGAAAATTTCTGGTGCCTGCTCAAGCGAACGATCAAAGGCACCTACGTCAATGTAGAACCGTTTCATTTGTTCCGTTATCTGGACGAACAGGCTTTCCGCTTTAACGAACGGGAAGATTCGGATGCTGGACGTTTTATGAAAGCACTTCATGGAGTTGTCGGGAAAGGTTTAAAGTATGTGGATTTGATCGATAAGGGCGGTGAAGACCTTCAGCCTGCCTAGACGTGGGAAAAGGAGAAAAAATGACAAAGCTCATTCTATTAGTCTTTCTACTGACGCTACAAAATCCATCCCCAACTAAAGGGCAAGAGGATCAACCACCACAGAATCAGTCCAAAAGCGAACAGGCCACACCCAAGGCAACTAATACACAAACCAACCCGCTTCCTATTATCCTCGATGATAGTTCCCCAAATAGCCAACAAGGGACCAGTGATGCTGCAAAACAGAGTAATGGCAAATCGCCTCAATATTGGTGGCTCTCTCCTGAGTGGATAGCCATTTGGGTTGCGCTGCTCATGGTTGCCGTAGGAATTGGCCAATTCATTATGTATTTTTGCCAGTGGAGAATAATGAGACAATCTCTCCGGCAGGCTACTTTGGCCTCTCAAAAAGCTATCCGCCATGCCAGAAAATCTTCCGAACAGGGATTGAGAGCCTATCTCACAATCAATAATAAGACATCGGACTCTGGTCTCACCGAGGATAATTTCTTTGGCGTTACTATTACAAATACAGGAGATACTCCGGCTCATGATATTACTACCACTTTTGGAATTAGAGCATTCGAGGGTATTAATACTCCGTGGCCCGCAACGGAACAACATTCCTATGATAGTTTTTCCAGTAAGGGAGCAGTAATTGACCTCGGCAAAGGAGCCGAGGCCCATGTAATGATTAATCTTAATAATCTCGTAGAGCCCAATTTTAAAAACCTTATGGCTCGATGGGCGCGTAAGGAGGTTACGATTTACTATTATGGGATATTCAAATATACAGACGTTTTCGGAAAAAATAGGGAAACAAGCTTTTGCCATGTGCAAAACCCCATTGATAGAGGCACCGCCTCTATCGCCACTGACTATAACTGGATTCATTAAGAGAAACAAAAAATGAGCAAACAACCCCAAACGGAAGCAGAACGCTTCCTTGACCTGACTAGGCGAATCGTCAATGTTCCCAAAGAAAAAGTTGACGCATTGGCCAAGAAGCTGAAGCAGCAGAAAACCGCCAGAAAATAAAGGCCCTTTCATGGGGCCTCCTGATCCGTTGCCTTAGAGACTGAGACAGGTATATTATTACCTTGTCGAGGGATCAGACACATTCGTGAATGGATCCGTCGTGGGAAAATCCAGATAAGCGTCACGCTTATGGGCGAGAGAATACGTGTCTGATCCCTCGACAAGCTCGGGATGACGACGGGTTTAGAATTAGTGTGACTGCCGGGTTCACATTTTTCTCGCCATTTATCTATATATCGATAACTATCGATTAATATGGATGCCGAGAAATTCGCCGCCACCTTCAAGGCTCTAGCTCATCCCCATCGCCTGACCCTCTTTCTCCGCCTTGCTCAGTGTTGTCAGCGCCATGGTTGCGACCCTGAGGAATGTTCCCGCCTTTGCGTAGGCGAACTCGGCGAAGGTCTTGGCATCGGTCAACCCACTGTCTCGCATCATCTCAAGGAATTGAGCCACGCCGGCCTCATCGCTACCCGCAAATCGGGGCAGAGTACCGAATGTTGGGTAGCCGAAACGACTCTCGACGAACTCGCACAATTTTTCCTCCAGGCCAAGCAATCATGATGAAACCTTCCATCTTGATTCTCTGCACGGGCAATTCATGCCGAAGTCATCTTGCCGAAGGCATTCTTCGCCATGCCGCTGGTGACCTTTTCGACGTGAACAGCGCAGGCTCCCATCCCGCGGGCTATGTCCATCCCAAAGCTATTCAAGTAATGCGGGAAATTGGCATCGATATTTCACATCACACGTCCAAGCATATGAACTACTTTTTGAATCAGCGCATTGATACCGTCATCACCGTCTGCGGTAACGCCGATCAGGCTTGTCCCATGTTTCCCGGTCAAGTGAATCGCTACCACTGGGGGTTCGACGATCCAGCTCATGCCAAGGGAACGGAAGATGAAGTGCTGACCGTATTCCGACAAGTGCGCGATCAAATCAAACTCGTCTTTGAAGCTTACGCCGCCGGTTATCGCGAAAAAATAAAAAACTCATGAATATCACCGAACTCAACAACCTGCTTGAACTAAACCCAGACAAAAAAATTCGCTTCATTTTACCCAATGAAGACGTTATCCCCGCTCATTTTCACATCACGGAAGTAGGACACGTCCGGAAAGACTTTATCGATTGTGGCGGAACGCAACGCTCATCGTCCTCCTGCGTTCTCCAAGCCTGGGTGGCTGATGATGAAGATCATTCCTTAAACGCGGGAAAGCTTGCCTCCATCTTGAAACTGGCGCGCAAGGTCCTGCCTGCCGAAGACCTTCCCATCGAAGTTGAGTTCGAAGCCCCCACGATTTCACAATTTCCAGTGGAATCAGCTAATGCAACTCCTGATGCTCTTATCTTTCGTCTTTCGACAAAGCACACCGATTGCCTAGCTAAAGAACTTTGTGGTCTTGAAAGCTCTTCCTGCTGTTCAACTGAAACTGGTTGCTGCTAATGGTTGCTCAGAAAGGCATCCCCGCCTGGGTGATCGGGGAATTCGTGGGAACGTTCCTCCTCGTTTTTTTCGGATGCGGCAGCGTCTGCTCGGCCGTGACTACCGGAGCACAGGTCGGCGTCTTCCAGGTTGCGATTGTTTGGGGCTTGGGTATTGCCACGGCTATTTATCTTACGGCATCCCTGAGCGGTGCTCATCTCAATCCGGCAGTGACCATCAGTTTGGCCATGTGGGGCGATTTCCCCAAGCGCCGCGTTCCGGGCTATATCGCCACTCAGCTAGTGGGAGCCTTTGCCTCAGCAGCCATGCTCTACGTCATTTTCGGCGGAGCCATCACCGAGTTTGAAACCAAGAATAATATCGTGCGCGGAGAGGTGGGCAGCGAAGCAAGCGCGATGGTCTTCGGGGAATACTATCCGAACCCATTAGGAAAACCACTCGCGACAGCTAATCCAGATCGCATGTGCCAATGGCGCGCCTTCATAGCGGAAGTCATCGGTACCGCCATCCTGCTTTTGGTCATCTTTTGTACAACCGACCTCAACAATCAAAACCGCCCGCAGATTCTCACCGCAGCCACGATCGGACTGACTATTACCCTACTCATCTCGCTACTGGGTCCGCTCACGATGGCTTGCTTCAATCCCGCGCGTGATCTTGGGCCGCGCCTCTTTTCCAGTCTTGCAGGATGGGGCACGGTTCCGTTTACGACCAACGGAATGGGTTGGCTAACGGTTTATATTATTGCGCCGATACTCGGAGGCCTCCTCGGAGGCGCTGTTTATCGGTTCTTTTTTCGTCTACAATACAGGAATGCAGCAGCCGGATAACTCGCCTTCCTCCCACAACGTTTCCAATCCTTCTTATTTCGAGGCAAGCACCGCTTCCGGTGCTTCCATGTGTTTGCTTCCCTGATCGAAGATTTCCGTCCCTTCACGCTTGGGTGCAGGCCATCCGGCATGACAAGAGGGACAGGTCGATTCCTGAATGGAACGCTTCCGCTGGCACTTCGGACAGGGCACAAAGATCGGCCAGTCGGCCACCAAACGGAAGGTAATTAAGCCGGCCAGGTTGAATAAGAGAACAAAAAGAGCCCAAGCCCAGGAGCGCTTCCAGGAAAAGCGCGTCCATCGCGCCCAAATAAGAGCCACTACCGCAAAGATGGCTGAAAATGTGGACGTACGAATGGCCAGGTCTTTGGTCCAACCCCAGCCGTCGGTCATGCGATAATTATAGGCGTCGGCGAGACGTTGCGAACCGCAAAGCGCGCCCATTTTTCCATAAATCAGGTCTCCAAAATAAAAAGCTGGCGTTTCCAAACCTTCCGAAATGTATTGTTGCCAAGTGCGGGGATAACCTTGTTGGTGTACCGGCGGCAGAGTGTAAGTGTTCAGGAGAGTTCCCTTGGCATCCATTTCTTCCATGTAGCTTGGCATTTGTTCCTGTTCCTGCGCTTTGATCCACGCGCTCGGCATATAATGGAGAAAAAACCGATCTTTGCTTGGTTTGATCGCCACCAACACTCTTCCCCACTGATTCATATCTTGATGATAAGGCAGGGTCGCCACGATCTGGCCGGTTTTGTCAATAATCAGAATTTTATCCAACAACACCACGGCACCCAAATTCAGGCCGATGGTCTGATCCTGATTTGATTGCAAGGGTGTAGCCCCAAATACCTCCGTTCCTGGCTGAGAAAAAATGGGTGTCAGTTTACGTTGATCGTAAGTGCCACGATAAACTGTCGAGCCAGATTGGAAAATGGACGATACTTCGTAGTAAAAGCCCGCTATGTCGTTTTTAAAAGACTCTACCTGCCCATATCCAGGTCGAAAACCATCCTGCCCTATGGAGCCAATGCGTTGATTGGTCTTGTAAAAATAGCCGACGAATTGCCGTTGTTGGGGAAGATAGTACCATCGCTCGGTTTCCGTATCATAAGAACCACCGGCCAGGACCACGTAGGTCATATTACTGCGATAACCTTGAGAATATCCGGTTGATTCTTTTTTCAGTTGATGTGGATCTCCGATGTAGGTGGAAGTTTGCACAAAATTAACCAGAAAATTATAACGGGAAGAAGAGGCAAAACGTTCGTCCTTGATAACGTTCCCGGCAAGGTCAGTAATCGTCGTACCGGCGGTTTTACTCACGCTGATTTTCAGCGGTCTTCCATCAATATCCATGGCGTATTCAGTTCCATAATAATACTGGGGAGTTGAAAACATCCCCAAGACAACATTGCTCATCTCCCCCAAAGCACTTACTCCATAAAAAATCACCGCCAGAAGAGCCCAACGGGCAAGCCAAGGCTGATTCGACATGGTGCCATTCGTCGAAATAGCTCCCCACCCTGCTGTAAAAAGAGCCAAGGCCATGAGTAGGGAGGCTTCCACGGGCACTCGGAAAAGTGTTATACCCCACCCGGTGATGTAAAAGGAGACATGGATGGCGGCCAAAAAGCCAAAGGCCCGGCTGCCAAACCAAAGACCGCGCCGCAGACCGACAAAAAGGGCGGCAAAATAATAGATGGCTCCCGCACAAATATCGGTCACGCCGGGAAACACCATCTGAGGGACAAAAGGGACCGCAAAATGTTCAGATGCCGCGACATACCAGACACAAGCCACATAGGGCGGTACAGTCGCGAGAAAGTAGAGCGCAATTCCCGCGAAAGCCTTGCCAAAAAAAATCGTGGAGCGCTTCACCGGTCGATGCAGCAAGGCAGCCCATTGATCGCGTCGCTGCTCTGGCAAAATCTGGAGCAACCCCAAAACGACTCCCACGGCGGCACAACCAAAGGTCGTGCTCATCAGAAAAGCCGATTTGCAAAGCGTCGCCCACTGATCTTCATAACTACTACCCTGCTGCGACAGCCCGTAAAACTCAGCGAGACCGAGGCCAATCATGGCCAGCACCGCCCATTTGATATTTTCCCGCCATTCTTTCCAGAGCATCGCTTTCATTTATTTCGCCTCCTTGCCGTTCATGAAGAACGTCTTTTCGCCTCGTTCGCCGACGTAGTTGATGAAGGCATCCTCAAGCGTCATTTCGACCGGTTCCATCGATTCGGGCCTAAGTTCCGCAAGACGTGATTCAAGATCGGCTGCGGGATTGGCGACCGTGACCGCGAGTTCACGATCGGTGCGAAAGCTTTGCAGCAATCCTGGAATTTCCGGCATGGAAGGCGGCGTTTCCCTAAATTTAAGGACGAAATGTTTCAGACTTTGTCGAAACGTATCGACGGTGCAATCGGCACGCAGCACACAGCCATCGAGTACCGCGATGCGATCCGCCACGCGCTCCACATCGGAGAGCAGATGCGACGAGAAGAAGATCGTGCGATCCGCCTGACGTGTCACATAGAGCATCGATTGCAACAGGCTCCGCCGCGCCACCGGATCAAGCCCCAAGGCAGGATCGTCCAGGACGAGAAGTTCCGGTTCGGGCGCAAGCGTCATCGCCAGGCAAAGTCCTGCTCGCTGTCCACGCGAAAGACCCCCTGCTTTCATGCTTGAGGTGAGCCGAAAATGGGTCAGTACGGCTTCGAAAATATCCTGGTTCCATTTGGGATAATAAGCGGCTTGAAACTGGCCGCATTCCTTCACTGTCATCCAGCCGTAAACATGGTGACCTTCGGGCAGGTAACCAATCCGCGCCCGTGTTTCGGGACGTAATGCCGCTGAATCCTCGCCAAAGACAGTGGCGCCTCCACGCGTCGCATCCTCCATGCCGAGAAAAATGCGAATAGTGGTGGTTTTGCCCATGCCATTACGACCGAGAAATCCGTAGATGCAGCCGCGCGGCACGGAGAGGCTCACGTCCTGCACGATCAACCGCTTACCGTAATATTTGGTGAGATTGTGGATATCAATAATCGACGATTGGCTCATTTTTTTCTCCCATCCGGATTTCCGGTTTCGGTCGTTTTGCGGTGCGATTCTTTCCACTGTTGTTCGAGCGCTACTTGAACCTCAGACAGCGGGAAATCGAGAAGAATGGCTTCATGAGCCAGCTGCTCGACACTTTGATCGAGGCGCCGTATCCGTTCCTCCTTGGAAAAGACTTGTCGTCGTTCACTGATAAAAACCCCGATGCCCGATCTGCTTTCGGCCAAGCCGTCGCGGATTAATTCCTGATAGGCCCGTGCCACCGTGTTTGGATTGACCACGAGTTCTTCGGCCAGGGTTCGGACCGCAGGGAGCTGTTCGCCCACTTTCAAATGACCAAGCACAAGCGCGCGCCGGACGCGTTGGGTGATTTGACGATAAATGGGAATGTCGCTAGCCGGAGAGACTGAAAAGATCAGCGACATGAGCGTATTAATAGACTAGTACACTTAGTCTGGCAAGGATTATTTAATCTCTTGGGTTTAATTCCCCGAAGCTTACTTCGGCTTTTTAGGTAGCCCGCTATCGCCGAGCGTGGGAATCTGCTGCACCGTCGCCCGGCGGTCGACGGCTACCTCTGAAATGCCTCGGAGCTTGCTCCGGAGTTCTTTACTGAAACATTATCGTCGTAAGCTCGCTACGCCGTGCGCATCGGCATGATGACGTAGAGGAAGGGCCTCTTGTACTTGATCACGCCGGGACTCAATTCATCGATGAAGTCGAAGAAAATTTCGTCCGCGTCGATGTTCTTGAGCGGATCCATGAGAAATTCGGGATTGAAGGCGATGTTGAAATCTTTTCCTTTGTAGTTGATGGGAAGCGATTCCTTGGCCTCTCCAACTTCCGGGGTATTAGCCGTGATATCGAGATTGTTTTTGGAGAAGATCAGCTTCACTGAATTCGATTTTTCACTCGAAAGAAGCGCAACTCGGCGAACTGCATTCAAGAACAACTCCCGCTCAAGGATAATGCGATCCTTGGCTTCAGCCGGCACCACTTGCTTATAATTAGGATAATTGCCTTCGATGAGTTTGGAGTAGAGGAAGGTATTGCCGAGATCGAAAGAGACTTGATTCTCTGCAAAGCTGACGCTGAGTGGTTCTTCATCGCGCAGGATGCGCTGTAATTCCTGCACAGCTTTTGTCGGCAAAATCGCTTCGACTTCGCTTCCTTTCGGAAATTCAAGTTCTTGTTCGACTAGCGCAAGCCGCCGTCCATCCGTCGCCACCAACGAAAGCTTGTTTTCCTTAAAGCTCAACAAAATGCCATTGAGAACATACCGGCTTTCATCTGTGGAAATGGCATAAGCGGTACGTTTGAGCATATCGCGAAAGACCCCTTGGGGAAGTTTGAATGTCTTGGCTCCATCACCTTTGGGGAAAGGAGGAAAATCTTCTTCCGGCAGACCCATAATGCGGAAGAATGAGGCACCTGAGGTGATGGTAGCGACTTGCTTGGAATCGACATCGAGCGTCAATTCCGCTGCAGGCAGTTCACGAATAATGCTGAAAAGCCGGCGCGCTGGTAACGTAGTCGAACCTGGTTTGATGATTTCAGCATCAACTGAAACGCGTATACCGGTATCGAGATCAGTTGTGGAAATGATGAGTTTCCCCTCGGCAACCTTGACCAAAGCATTGCCTAAAATAGGCAACGTGGTACGGGTACTGACAACATTCTGAACAGTTTGAAGACCGGAGAGGAGCGCCTCACGCGCAATGACGCATTTCATAACCAAGCTTATTAAGAAGGTTTGAGGGAAAAAAACAATGGTTTATTCTTCATCTTATTAGTGTGAATAACTCTGATCTTGGTTGAAAGTCACACAAAGAGAAGCTGTTCGATAAAATAAAACGTGTGAATAGACCAACGAGAAGCCGAGATAAACTGACCTAAGGTCGAGGTTGCTGACGTTGTCGGGCATGAACCAAAAGTTATCCACAAGGGTTTAGATAAAAGGGAACAGAAAGCTATAACCACATTTTTAAGCGATCCGCAAAGCGGGCGTAAATAAAACCGAGTCCCAACGTAATAATCGTGAGGACGATAAAAGTGAGGACACGATACCCATTGGAAAACCCCCAGATATCGTAAAAGGCAACTCGCAGGATGGCCGCCACGAGAATGAACAGCCCACACCACCGCTGGCGCCGTTCCGAGACAAGCAGACCTAAGAAAAAGAGGAAAAGTGCATAAAGCGCCCATCCCATAGTGAGATAATTTGGGTGAATGCGCGTCGATACCCATGCGGAAACAAAAAGCCAGCCGAATACAACAGAAAAAAGGATTAGGAACCAACTTTCCAGTTCAGTGACCAGAATCTTGCCTCCGCGGCGCAGTAAGCCGGGTTGTGCGAGGAAAGCAATCACAGCCAGCGCATTAACAAATGTGGCCATGAAGAGCTGCTCCTGAGTATTGAAGTGTTGCAGATAAACCAGGAGGCCGAGGGCACTGAGGACAAAACTGCAACGAATTCCAAAAATGCTTTCACGACAAACATTCCAAATCAGCAGCAAGGTGCCAAGGAAGAGAAAGGTTGAGATTTGGTCCGGTGCCGGAATAAAGACATTAATCCAGTGAACCACTAGGGCCAGAGTCAATCCTTGGTAGAAGTAAGCCAGTCCACGGAGATTGTCGCGCCACTCCCCGGTGATTTCCGGGAAAACGCGTAGCCACTCATGGATAGCTCGCCCTGTCGCGAAAACGACCGCGATGGGAACAGCCATCGCCCACCAGGTCCACGGGAAAGGAGAGACATCCCAGCCACCCGGCGGAAGAAAGAAATGATAAAGCGCTACGCCGAGGAACACTTGACCCATGGCCGCAAGAGGCCAAACACGGGTGAACGCACCCCAAATCAAAAAGGCGACGGAGAGCAGGCTAGCGCTGATCATCCAGGTTTGGGAATCGGCGGAAGGGCGTACGGCATGATAAGTAAGTCCGACCAACGCGAGCGCATAGACGAAATTCAAGGCGGTGATCCAGGGACCGCAACGAGTCACGCGTTGGCGGGACCACCAGGTGACGGCCAAAAGCGTAACAATGGCGACTAGTGCTGTGCTCCATCGGGAACGCGTTTCGCCCGTATCGGCGGGAAATAGGACGAGCGCTTGTGCGGCGACAAGAAACGTCTGGGCAATGGGAGGCAGTTCATAGAGCGGGAAGAGATAGATGGAAAAAGTGAGCGCCAGACCTGTAAGAGCCAGGGCAGGGGGCAGCATGTCGTCGCTCAGGTCGGTGCTCATGGTGGTGAAGATCAACCCGAGCGCCAACGCGCAGTAGTAAGAGGAGGAGAGAACGATTTTTTGGCGTTCCTCCGGAGTATGCCGGACATCGCGCCGCGCCCACCAGGCGTTCAGGAGCATGACCGCCGCACCTCCTACCCCGAGCAGCCAGGGATGATGCGCATTCATGGCGATCTCCCAAATCAAAAAGAGGGTGGTGAAAAAAGCTGCAACGTAGGCGGCTGCAATCAAAATGACGCTTCGAGAAAAAGCTCCTGCTGCACCGAGGAAGAAGGTTTCCAGGCCGAGCAATACGCCGCGCGAAATTCCGGTGTAAACCATCATGATGCCGCCAGTGAGCAGAGCCAATCCTTGCGCGAGATAGGCGCTGCTGACTTCGCTTGCATCTGCCTCAGTCCGTCCCCAGGCGACGAGGCGCGAGGTGACTAGAAGCAGGCCACCTGTTGCCAACACCGTCCAGCCCGTTGGACCGTAGCCGTAACCCGCGATATAGGCTGTTAAAGCGAGAAGTCCGGCCAGGCCACCATTGTTCAAAGTCAGGAAGGCAAAGCGTTTGCCGCCGCGGAAACCGGATGCAGTGGACAAGAGCACTGCACCGGTAAAAATAAACCAGGCACCGATTAAATAAGTGGCGTGTGGCCAAAAGGAGAGGGTGCGACTTGTGTCGAGAACCAGCTCGCCATTTTCATCCACGACGAGTCGCCGCAGCAGAACCAGGTAAGTACCCAACAAGCTGAAATAGGAAAGCGCCGCCCAACCGTTGCGCAGTAGAAAAATGACCGCCGTGGTGGCGAGGAGCAGGTCCGCCGCCATCGTGAACTCACCGACCGGATTAATTGCGGAACTAATGTAAGCGAGTGTGATCGCGAAGAGCGAAAGAGTTTGGGATTTTTTCTTTTCGGCGATGAAAAAGACGTAAACCGACCAGAGCAACAAAAGAAATCCGGCTACGATCGGACTATGGATAACGGCCAGATCCTGAATGTAATAAGCCGCGTAAAAAGTGAAGTAGAGACCGGCGAGACCAGCTGCCATGAGCGTGCGCCCATAGACGAGCAGGCTGGCATTTTTGCGTTCCAGCCGTTGCCCCAACGCGATGACAACCACGCTGACGATGCCCATGATCCCGAGTTTTCCCAAAGAGCCGAGCAGTTGGTGAAGATGATAATTAACGTCGGCCCAGATCGCAAAAAAGACGATCGAGAGGACCAGGAAAACCGCGCCGATGCGGGTCAACCAGCGTCCAACTTGAAATTCAAATGAAGGTCTCGGTATCTCTGGTGGTGGTGGCAGAGGCGGAAGTTCGGGGGGGGCTTGTCTCGGCGGTTACAAGTGGCGGTGGGGGTGGAGGAATCTCATGCAGAAGCTCGATCGGAAGTGGCGGCGGCTCCAGGTGCTCCGGAATGGGAGGAAGTTCCAAGGGGGGCGGAAGAATCGGCTCAACCGCACGCGCTTCTAATGCAGTTAATTGCGCGTTGAGCTTTTCAAGCGATTGCTGAATCTCCCGTTGCTGGCGGCGCAGGGAGAAGAGGAGCTCGCGATCTTCAGGAGTCATGCTCCGGTTACTATGTCGTCTCTTCCGGCTGGCACAAGTACGGAGGGCGTCCTCCTCGGAAAACAATTTCTGGTTTGGACTCAGCCCTCGTCGAAGGGTAGGGTAGCAGGATGGCCTCTGAACCGGAAAAATCACCCGCGTCCCCTTTTGTTTCTCCCGATCGTCTCTGGGCCGAACAGCTGGCCATAGGACTCGGATTATGGATGGGCTTGTTGATCTTCATGGCCTGTTTCCACGCTCCCTTGCTTTTTGTGGGGATGAGTGTGCTAACGACCGGTTATCTGCCCGCTTACGGCTGGGCATCGGCAGTGGGTATTTTCCTGCACTTGGTTATCCACGAGGCAGGTACCTTTCTAGTTGCGCGTAGGTTGAAACTTCCATTGAGTTTTCGATTATTCGCTTTTGGCGCCAATGCGACGGCGATTTTGCAAAGTCAACCACGGCAGATTTGGCGCGATGCCGTGGTGGGAATGGCGGGGCCTGTGACCGGAGTGACGGCTTCCTTACTCTGCGCCCTGGTTTACGATTTTACGGATAACCCGTTTTTTCTCGGCATGGCTTGCGTCGGTTATTTTTATAATCTTTTCACGCTTATCCCCATTTTGGATTTGGAAGGGGGTTGGATTGCACCAGCCATTGCTCCCCAAGCGTGGTTGCTTGGTTTGGTACTGAGTCTCCTGGAATTGACGCACAACTTTAACCTGGTCCTGCTCTGTGTTGTTTCATTTGCCATACCCCGACTTCTTCTTCTTCTCCGCGCGCGTGCGCCACGCACGGATTTGGATTGTACGAACCGGCAACGGCTTATCATCAATATCGGTTATTTTCTCATGGTGGTGGGGTTGGCGTGGCTGGCGAGCACCACATTCGAAGCCTTGGGGCATCTTGTTCCCGAGGCGATGGGCGATTAAGACTTGAGCTCTAAAATCTTTCCGATAAAGGAATGTTATAATTCATTATCCCCCATTGAAGCCAGGTAATGGGGGATAATATTTTTATAAATAGGAACAATGGGTGGATGAGAAGCGAGTTTTAAGCTCTTGTCTTTGAAATTTCCTTGTGCACATGAAAAATTTTGCTATCACGATTTATAATCTATTATCCCCTATTGAAGACAAGCAATAGGGGATAATATTTATGGTGGCTTCTTCCGAAGTGTTGAAGAGACTTTTACACCAAGCCGTCCTTTGCGCATGATGAACGGAATGAACGTTAGTTTATTCGATCTCAAAGCGCAAAATGCCGCAGTGGAGTCCGAGTTGAACGAAGCCTTCCTGCGGGTACTTCGCTCGGGCCAGTTTATTCTCGGGCCGGAGGTCGAGCGATTCGAGAAGGCACTGGCGACCTTCACCGGCGCAAAGCATGCTCTGGGCGTAAGTTCCGGTACCGATGCGATTCTCGTCGCTTTGATGGCTCTAGGAATTGGACCTGGAGATGAAGTGCTTTGTCCGAGCTTCACTTTTTTTGCCACGGCGGGCTGCATTGCGCGCGTGGGAGCAAGACCGGTTTTTGTCGATTCGTGTCCCGTCTGTTTCAATCTCGATTTGCAGGATGCCGCCCGTCGTATCACACCACGCACCAAGGCTATTCTGCCCGTCCATCTTTTTGGACAATCGGCCGAAATGGATGGCATGCTCGATCTCGCCCGCCGAAATAACCTGCGCGTGATCGAAGACGCGGCACAGGCGATGGGGGCGACTTATCGCGACAAACAAGTCGGCACGCTAGGTGATTTTGGCACCATCAGTTTTTTCCCGACGAAAAATCTTGGCGCGTTGGGCGATGCCGGGGCTGTCCTGACCAACGACACGGCGCTCTTCGAACGCGCGCGTATCCTGCGCATGCACGGGATGGAACCGAAATATTATCACCAAACTATCGGCGGAAATTTTCGCCTCGATGCGCTTCAGGCGGCCATGCTTTCCATTAAATTACCTCATTTTAATAGCTATACGGAGGGACGTCGTCGTAACGCCGCTCTTTATACTGAACGATTGGCTGGGCTTTCCGGGGTGCGTATTGCAAAGGCTCAGGATTGCGGTTGTGCGCAATCAGCGGATGCGGAAGAAACCGCCCGCCTTGTTCTGCCCGTTGCCTATCCTCACAACGGTCATATCTGGAATCAATACACACTGCGAGTTATTGGCGTGGGACAGCGCGATGCACTTCGTGCTCACCTCTCTTCACGAGGTATCGGCTCGGAAATTTATTATCCCCTCCCCCCTCCACGAGCAGGCCTGCTTTGCCGGACTTGGTTACAAACCGGACGATTTTCCCTGGGCGCATCGTCTGGCCGGTGAAGTACTCCACCTTCCTGTTTATCCAGAGCTGGCAGCAGAATCGATTGAACAGGTCTGCACCGCGATCACGGAATTTCTTGTGCGCTAACGCACGAAGAAATAGGCCGTCATTCCGATGCCAATCACAATCACGACGCGCCGGATGACTTCTCCCGAGACGCGTTGTGCGATAACCGCTCCGCCATAACCTCCGATGATTGAGCCAATAATCATGATGAGGGCCTGAGGCCAGTCGACGATTCCGGCGCCCACAAACACAACCACGGCAATGCCGTTGATCGTCGTGGCGAGAACGGTCTTCAACGCGTTCATAGTATGGATTTTTTCGTAACCGAGCAGAGTCAGCAAGGCGAGCATCAGGATGCCGATGCCGCCTCCAAAAAATCCTCCATACACCGCGATAATCAGCTGAAGAAAGCTACCGGCTAAAAACGGCATGATATTTTGCGGCGCATTGATATCGAGATGAACCAGCCGGCGCAGCAACGCAGTCAGATGCTTGCCGAAAATAAATATCAGCGTTGCCGTTAACATCAGCCACGGCAGCAGAAGCTTGAATGTCGCGTCGGGTGTTCTCAGCAGAAGGAGCGCGCCCGCCAACCCCCCTGCCAGGCTGGTTATCAGCAGGGTAAACAAAGCGCGTCGCTGACCGCCCAATTGATTTCGGTAAGCGCCCACGCTGGCTAGCGAACCAAACCAAAGTGCGACCGTATTCGTGGCATTGGCGCGTACCGGGGTGACGCCGCAAAACATTAACGCGGGAAAAGTCAGGAAACTTCCCCCGCCCGCCACCGAATTAATGGCGCCCGCGATGACCGCCACAAACCCAAGCCCGAATCCACTACTCCAGGTAAGTACCGTGGCGGGAGAACCGGGATGGGCCACTATGGTTTGGGCGAAGGCATGCGACATCCCCATGAACAGAAACATGGCCAGGACGATGAACGGCCACACGCGGCGGCAAAAAAATAAAATAGCCAAACTCCGGTTTCCCTTAATTTTGCACGGAAGGAGTCAGGCCACTCCAGTCAATCGGCGGGAGAAGGCCCGTCCGGAAAAAGAGCAGGTAACGTAGTTTTCCGACGGGATCGAGTTCATCATAGTCGCCCTTGCGCAGATAATAGAGACCGTTCATATAATTCACAATCGAGTCTGCCGTTTGCTCGGCTTGAACGGTATTTGCAAAATAGTCCTGGTAGGAACCTTGCCGATGATCCAACGCCTCCTTTTCCGAGGGAGAAAGAATTTGGGTGGCGAGCAGGGCTTGAGTCTTTTGTTCGCCGCCATAATTATGCAGATAAAGGTAAGTCCGGATGGCTTCGCCCTTATGGTACGCGTAGAGAAATGGATCCATGAAGTAGAGCCAAAGCAACGTGCAAATGGCGAGACATGAAATGACTCGCGCCATGGTTGTTTTTTCCTCGGCCTTATGACGGGCCGACACGGCTCGAAGATGAGCGATTTCCTGCTCGATACGCTCAAAAGCGTAGGGCGGAAGCGGAGGGCGCGCCGTGGGGTCTTTGCTGAAAAGAGACGCCATGCTAGAATAATAACTCTCTAATCACTCCGATTCAAGGGAAGGATCATCAAATTCCATTTCTGGCCTTCAAACTTTTCAGGGTGGGGGAACATCACAAGTGTCTAAACTTTAATGACGATCTGCATTTACGAAGATGTGATTGCTTGCTATTTTAACCTAGGAGATCGCTTCGTTTTTATCATGTTATCGACACCTCGTTTTTTCGCGACCTCGCTTCTTTCCTTGCTGCCCCGGTTCCTGGTTCTGCTGGCTATCTTGGCCTTAAGCTGCACTTTATCCTCTGCCGATGAAAACGGAGATGGTCCCAATCTGTTGTCGGGGAATTTCGAATCGGGAGCGGAAACCTTTAATCCGTGGGGTGGAGTGGACGACCAGGGAAATATCCACGTATGGTCAGGGGGCCAGTTCGCCGTCGACGATTCCGGTACTATAAACCCGACCCCCATAAGCCCAGGTGTTGCTGTGGGGGATTTGAACGGTGACGGGCTACCTGATTTGGTCGTGGCAGATCCTCGCGGCTTTTTTTGGTATTACCCCAATTCCGGCAAGCCTAATAACCCGATTTTCACCCATGGCGAAGTCATGCCGGTTTGGGTCGGCGATATAAAACTCACGAATAGGTGGTCGCGTGGAGACATGATATCGCGGATTCAACTAATCGATTACGATAATGATGGCAAAGTTGACCTCGTGGTCGGCAATTACTTTGGCGAACTCTATTATGTCCATAATGGCGGTTCTACGACCATGCCCAACTTTCATGTCCAATCCGATCTTTCCAATCTTGCCGTCGACACCCATAGCCAAGGGCTTTTATGGTGCAATTACCTGTCGCCTTTCCTCTATGATTGGAGCAAAACGGGTCGCCTCGATCTCGTGATGGGTGACGGCAGTTACAGCGCAAACAGTATCTATCTTTTCACGAACCAGAGTTCCAATGGCTACAGCCGCCCTGTCTTTAACGAAAGACATCGGGATAAAATCATTCCCGGGATGGGTCGGGAACATTTGACACCGCAAGTGGTTGATTGGAACAACGACGGCAAGCCCGATATCATTGCCGGAGAGAGAGAAGGTTTTATCGATCTTTATCTTAATCAGTCGACCGAAAAGGGAGGCTTCCCCCCGGTTTTTGATAAGGATAAGCCGCAACACATCCAGTTTGGCGGAGTGGAAAATGTAGGGGGATTTCCAACAGTCTGCGTGGCAGATCTCAATAACGACCATCTTTTCGATCTGGTTGTTGCCACGGCGGACGGACGTATTTGTTATTCTCTCAACACGGGGACTCCCGGCAATCCCAAATTTGGCCCCTTGGTTCCCTTCAAGGGGACATATCCTTTTCAGCAAAAAGTTTATCTGCCGGCAAATTGGGAGATAGACCGGAATCGCCCTTATGGCGTCCCCTACGGATTATTGGAATGTACCAATGCGAAACTTGAACCGGGATTTACTCCTCCACCCGATACCAAATTGACGGGGGCGGCCAAGTTTTCTGTCGTCGACATCCATCCGGTCTATTTCAAGGATAAATACGAAGCGGACACGTCGGATACCGAGTTGGACGGAATGCACGCGATTAACTACAAAGGCGATCCAATTATCGTTCAGGCCGGCGCCCGCTACATCCTGAGTTTATGGACACGTTCCCAAGGTTCGGTGTCCAACATCATCTGGACAATTCACGGGGTGGTTAGTTCGGGAGACAAGAAGGGTCAGTACTTAGAAGCCCAGGGATCACCCTTCGACGCGGGAAGTACATGGAACCGGGTACACAATGATTTTGTCGTTTTGGGCAATGCCCAAGGATCGAAAGACACGGTAGGCGTTTCGTTGAGCCTTAATTGGATTGGCGACGGTACGCTTTACCTTGACGATATTACCTTGAAAAAGGCCGACTAGAGCTATTCCACTTATCTTGTCGCAGCTTTGGAGGGAGACCTCCCGATTATTCGCGGTCCGGCAGGAGCCGGGCCCTCCAGGATCATTATGCGACAATTAAACGGGAAGATGTTCTAGAAACGAAGGATCCTCCGCTTCACGTGAAAGAAACTTTCGGCACTTCCCGATCGCCCGGATCGGAAATCTCAAACAGGGTCGCTGCCGCAAAATTAAAAATACCGGCAATAAGCGAATTGGGAAAAATTTCCCGCTGCGTATTGAAATTACGCACGGCTTCATTGTAGGCCTGCCGCGCGAAAGAAATGCGATTTTCGGTCTCGGTCAGCTCATTTTGAATCTGCAACATATTCTGATTCGCTTTCAAGTCAGGATAAGCTTCCGCCACGGCGAACAAACGCCCTAGCGATTGGCTTAACACGCCTTCCGCCACCACCACCTGCTGCACCGCGGTTGGATCGGAGGGATTCGTCGCCGCTTTTTGTCGTGCCGCGACCGCACCGTTGCGCGCCGCCACCACTTCATCCAGCGTTCCCCGCTCGTGCGCCATGTAACCCTTTGCCGTCTCAATCAGGTTTGGGATCAGATCATGTCGCCGCTTGAGCTGCACATCGATCTGCGAAAATTGATTCTTATATTCGTTCCGCAGCGCAACCAGACGATTATAAATGCCAACCCCCATCCCGCCCACCACGAGCACGATTAACAACAAGACTCCAAGGACGACGACAAGACCGATCAAAAAAATTCCCATAAAATCAAGACGAGAGCTTTAGCCCCGTTGCGGAAAGCTTCGCTGCTGAAAGCGCAAAAGCAAGTGGGATTGGTGCAGATCCTATTTGGTACGAGGCTGCATATTGGCATGGTCAGGACCAAAGACGACTCCCACTACCTCTTCACTGTTGAAATAGGCCACGACTTGCTTTAGGCCCTTATCGCGATAAAAATAAATTCTGCTATCATGGGCGCACTGGTCGTCAAAAGATTCGGCAGTAACCTGCGCTTTGGCGCCACTACGAAGAATAACTTCGAAGACCCGCATGTCCGCAAAGTAGCCTAATTGTGGCATAAAGTCCAGTAGAGTTGTACAAGTATTAGTGTCCTATTTATTTATGAGAATATTGATTATTCGTGGAGGTGCTCTTGGAGACTTTATCGTCACGCTCCCCATGATGCGTCTCTTGCGGGAAAGGTGGCCCGATGGGCATATTGAAGTGCTTGGGCAGCCACGACTCGCGGAAATTGCCGTGAAGCGTTACTATCTTGATGCCGTCCGCTCCGTGGATCGCGGACCGCTCAGCGCTTTTTTCACACCGCGCGCTGTGCTTGATCCGGCCTGGATGGATTATATCGGCGGATTCGATCTGGTTCTCTCCTACTTTTACGATCCCGACGGCCTCTTTGGTACCAATCTCAAACGATGCGATCCAGGCCGCATCCTGACCTGCGCGCCCCGCGTACCAGATGAATTTGGCCAGCCGGCAGCTCGTTATTTTGCCCACATTCTTGAACCGCTTGGATTGGAACTGGCGAACCATGCGGCCAGCGAACTTTTTCCCTCACCGGAAGATGACGATGCGGCCCACGCTTTTTTGACTGGGTTGAATTCCGAAACGCGACTTGTGGCGATTCATCCCGGCAGTGGCGGAGAAAATAAAAACTGGCCGATTGAATTGTGGGCCGAGCTGGGCTATCGACTTTTGCGCGTTGTGCCCAAGGTGACCCTGCTTCTCATCGAAGGCGAAGCCGATGCGGAGCGTGCCCAATTCCTCATGGAAGCATGGAAGGATTTGCCACTGTTACGAGCGCGATGGTTGCCGTTGCCCATTCTTACGGCGCTTTTGAAAAAGGCAGTTTTGTATCTCGGTCACGACTCGGGTATCACGCATCTTGCGGCAGCTTCCCGTCAGGATCTGCCCATCGTCGCACTCTTTGGTCCCACCGATCCGGTGGTGTGGGCACCGCCACGTCCGGGCGTGCACGTCTTGCAGGGTCGAGAAACATTAAATGACCTAGCCGTCGCGGACGTTTTTAAAATCGCTGCGTCTCTTTTGGAAATTACCCCGCGATAGAAAGTGAGCTGCGCGATTCCTGCAGACCGATCGTGGAACGAGTCAGATTTTCGACCCGTTGGCGCAATGCCTCCGTGCGAACTTTTCCCTGAAGCGAGACAACGCCGCGTGTCGCCTTCACCCGCACCGGCAGATGTTCCGTCTCGCGCACCAGCCTCAAGCGCAGAAGAACCAAGGCTTGAAGAGATTCGTCATCCACCTCGAGAGTCTTGTTTTCCGCCAGGGCATGGGCAGATGATGCCGGGACAATTTTAAGCTTGGTATTGATTTCACTCGCGACCGCGGCGGCAAGTTGTTCCGCCCAATTTTTTTGAGCCGTGGAACTGACTTGGCCTTCCAGTGTGAGGATTCCCTCATCGATTCTTACCTGAACGCCGGCCCGCAGGGTTTGATCGGTGGCAAAGAGAAGCTGAACCATCTCGCGAACGATTTCGGTATCGCGAAGTTTGCTCGCTTTTGACGCGGTGCCCTCGTTTTTTTCAATTTCGGTTTCATCCTTTACCTGGGTGATGCCCTCGATTTGTCCGGCCAGAATTTCAGCCAAAGTAACGAGTAAACGACTCTTCATCGTGCCGGTAAGAATCGCGGTATGTTTTTGCACGATGACCCGCATGCCAGCCGGTTGCAGGAAGTGGCGGTTGACGAACGATAATTTGAAAAGAGCTTGTCGCGAAAGAGCCGCATCTTGCGGGGCCAGCGAAAAACTGCCGAAATAAATCGCTGCCATTCCGATCGGGCCAACCCGTTCGATAAATTCATCTTTGGTGTCGAAAAGGGAAGGCCGAAGGTGTGACGTCTCGTCGACGGACGATCCGCCGCTTTCCAAGGAGGGGTGATAATGAAAGGAAGGAATCGACATAAGTGAAGTATTTTACGAATTTAAGAATAATCTAGGCAGGCTCTGTATTGTTTTATGCAGGATTACTCATTGCTAATATTGTTTATCTTCTGAAGTCTTCTGATCACATTTTAAGATGTCCGAACAAATGACACGCGTGTCTTGGGCACGCGATGTCTTGAATCTGTCATCTTAAAGCTTGGGATCGGTTCTTTTATCTTAAGGCATTTTTTGTGCCGGATGGCCCCATTCAATTTGGAAGGATTGTCCGTTGTGTTGAATAAGAGTCTCGAGCCGTTGAGTAATTTGTTTCTCCGCATCTTCTTTTAGAGAGGAGTCTTCCGCTGCTTTTCGTGCGGCTGAGTCAAGGTTGTTTAAAATGGTGGTGCGTTCGTCATCGGTGATCCGGTTCAACAGAGCATCTTCCCCGTGATAAGTCAGGTCGCCGATTTGTTCGACGGAAAGAATTTTGGCGTGAGGCATGGTCGCATGCACCTGGTGCGTTGACGGGTCGATTTCCACGGAGAAAGGTTCCTCCAGATTGAAACCGGCCTTGAGCCGATAAGTTGCTTCCGCCGTCAGATTTTTTTCCGTCAGCGGCACCTCAAAGGAAAGAACCTCGAGGTGGACATTGAAATGGAGACTCACTTGTTCCTCCTTCGTCACGACAGCGAACTCGGCCACGGGCGCAGTTTGGGTCAGCACCACGCGTTGGTTGACGGTGATCTGCGGCTGCACGCGCAGCACCTGGGAAAAGGCATCGCGCACGCTCGCAATGGTGTGATCGACTGCGGCCACGCAGCTGTGCAGGGCAAAAAAAGTAATGCCCGCCACCGTGATCAAGACCAGGCAGATGCCAAGATAATGTTTCATCAATTCTCTTAAGCTTAAAACCAATCGAGCCTTCTAGAAATCTTAATTAGAAACATCTTCCATCTGCGGTCTTCGCTTAAGCTTGGAACGCAGTGAAAGAACTGAAGATAAAATTGAGAAAGAACTCAGCTGCGCAAGCCTGATTTTTTGACTTTTGATTGCAACACCGATCTTTTTGAAGAGGTAAGATTTTGATTTTCAGTTTGGCCGGAAGCAACGCGCTGGGGAGGAGGATCACTCAATAAATGAACACCCGCAGAGAGTGGACGATGCGTGAAGTGCTGCGCTTTCATTATACCTTCTTCTGTGACATGGGCCATGTCCTTGTCACCCAAAGTATGGCCAGGATCAACAAAGGTTGCAGAGGCAACCGCGCCCAGCTCATCCACGATTTGGGAGGAAAACCATGCACCTGAATATGAGCAGCGGCCATGTAAATGTTCGCCGGAAAAACGGCCACGAGAAGAAGCACGAGACCCCAACCGGTAATGAATTGCGCTTGGCGTGCAGGAATTAATAACCCGATTCCACCGAGTAATTCAAAGACGCCACTCGCTTCTATGCAAAAAAGATGAGAAGGAATCCAGGGTGGCATGATCGGAAGAAAAAGCGCCGGATTTGTCAGATGCACGCTTCCCGCAAAAAGAAAAAGCGTGGCAAGAAGCACACGAAGCACGAGGCGAGTCATGGAATCGTAAATGATAGCATGCTTCACCCGCGAGCGAGAGATCAGGATGCGCGACATGTAGTACTCCCCTGCCCCCTTGTCGCTCACGCCGGCTTGCGATAAGATCAAGTGATTCATGTTCGAATATCCCAAAACGTACGATGTTATAGTTATCGGCGCGGGGCATGCCGGAGTTGAGGCTGCTCTTGCCTCGTCGCGCATGGGATGCGAGACGCTGCTTCTGACCATGAATCTCGACACCATCGGCCAGATGTCGTGCAATCCCGCGATTGGCGGTCTCGCCAAGGGACAAATCGTGCGCGAAATCGACGCGTTGGGAGGTGAAATGGGAATGAACACCGACGCCACGGGAGTCCAGTTCCGAATGCTGAATGCTTCGAAGGGAGTTAGCGTGCGTGGTCCACGTGCTCAGTGCGATAAAAAGGCTTACCAGTTTAGGCTTAAGGCGACTTGCGAACGTCAGGAACGGCTTGATGTAAAACAAGGGCATATTGTAGAAATAATTGTAAAAGACGGTAAAATCACCGGGGTGAGCACTCAACTAGGCATAATTTACCTAAGTAGGTGTGTAATTATAACCACAGGTACCTTTTTACAAGGCTTAATGCACGTCGGATTACGCAACACACCGGGTGGCCGAATGGGCGACAGTGCCAGTGGCCTGTCAGCTTCGCTTCTTTCCCTGGGATTTGAATTGAAACGGCTCAAAACAGGTACGCCCCCTCGCCTGCTCAAGAAAAGTATCGATTTCAGCCGAATGGAATTGCAGGAGGGTGATCGTCCACCGAAGCCATTCAGCTATTTGGTCGAAACGTTGAAGAAGGGCCCCCATGATATTTTCACGCTTAACGAATGGCGGGACGGAATGTTCCACGTGGAACAATTGGCCTGCGCGATCACTTACACGACTGCCCAGACCCATGAAATCGTCCGCTCCAATCTCGACAAATCGCCTCTTTATTGCGGTCGCATCGAAGGTATCGGCCCGCGCTACTGCCCTTCCCTGGAGGACAAGGTCGTCCGCTTTGCCGATAAGGAGCGGCATCAGCTTTTCCTTGAACCCGAAGGCAAGCATACCGACGAATATTACATCAACGGCTGCTCCACCAGCCTGCCGTTTGAAGTGCAGCTCGCATTCATTCGTTCCATCCCTGGACTCGAAAAAGCCGAGATCATGCGGGCCGGTTATGCGGTCGAATACGATTTCAGTCCCCCGACGCAGCTTCAGCCTTCCCTCGAAACAAAACGGGTGAGAGGTCTGTTTTTCGCCGGTCAGCTCAATGGGACATCGGGTTATGAGGAAGCTGCCGGGCAGGGGCTGATCGCCGGGATTAATGCCGCGAGGCAGGTGCAGGGTAAGCCTCCTCTGATTCTTCGCCGCGACCAGGCTTATATCGGCGTTCTCATCGACGACCTCGTGACCAAAGGAACTGAGGAGCCTTACCGGATGTTCACCTCACGGGCCGAGCATCGGCTTTCGCTACGTCACGACAATGCCGATCTGCGTCTGACTGAGACCGGCATCGAGATGGGCCTTGCCTCGCCAGAGCGGATTTCCAAATTGCGTGGGAAGCAGGAAACCATTGCCGAAACCCGGCGTCTGCTGGCCACTTTGAAGCACGATAATCAACCGTGGGCGCATCTGCTCAAACGACCCGATATTTCGTGGGCCGAGTTGCCGGAACCTTTCCAGAAGGTCGATCCCGAAGTCGCATCGCAACTCGAAACGGAGATCAAATACGAGGGTTACCTGCGCCGGGAACAGGCCCATATCGAACGGAACCGCGCCGATGAAGACCGGACAATTCCCGACTGGATCGACTTTGATACCGTGCCCGGCCTGAAAGCCGAAGCCCGGGTGAAGCTGAAGAAAATTCAGCCCCGGACTTTCGGTCAGGCCTCGCGTATCTCGGGTATCAACCCCACTGACGTCGCGCTGCTCCAGGTCCACACCAAGCGGGGCAAGACGGCGGCGCTGGCAAAATGAACTCCGCGCATTGGGAAACGCTCAAGGCGCAGGCTCAGCGCGTGATCGATAGTACCCTCGCCGAATTGCCGCCCGATATTCGCACCGAAGCGCAAAAGGTTCCCTGTCTTTTCGAGCCGCAATCTAAAGAAGACCCCGATATCCTTGGCCTTTACAACGGCGATTTTGTGCCCGGCGAACTTTCCGCTTCCAACGGTCCGATCATTCTTTATCTGGCGACGA
>Ga0207048_10018_pt1:0-40000 | contig 54544 bp, 59 predicted proteins | sample Alteio_BWMinCont_65_FD_153301 | JGI IMG/M metagenome (GOLD analysis project Ga0207048, IMG submission 153301) | Enriched cells from forest soil in Barre Woods Harvard Forest LTER site, Petersham, Massachusetts, United States -... | ecosystem: Environmental > Terrestrial > Soil > Temperate...
CGAGAGCAAGAGCGCTTTCCCCCGTAAGTCGCCGAACTGGGATTTCACGTAACCGTCGTGAGATGCCAAAAGAAGATATCGTCCAGCCGATAAACCCTCAAACGCGAACCGGCCGTTGGAATCGGTGCTCGCGAACACGGATGGCGCAGCGGGAGCGCGGTCATTCGGCATCGCGGTACCCGCGAGCTTGACGACAGCGCCCTTCAGCGGCTCACCGCTCACCGCATCGATTACGATTCCTCCGATCGTGCACTTGTCCTGAGGCAGGGCTCCGTTCTGTGCGCGTACATGGGGCGCACAGAGGACGGACAGCGCGATTGGGACAACCATCAGGAAGCGTAGCTTCATGGCGATTAACGTGAGTTTATCCGAATGGGATGCGCAGAGGTACTCGTACTTCGAAGCCGGACTCCGGATGGATTTGCCCTAAGGCGAGCCAAACAACTGCGGGTAAACGAAATGGCGGCGGCTGGTGTAAAATCCTTGAGTCAACCCTAATTCGCTGCGGCGGAAGCGATGCAGCGGATTTCCAACCGTCGGGACGTGGCTCAGCCTGGTAGAGCACTCGCTTGGGGTGCGAGGGGTCGGCAGTTCAAATCTGCCCGTCCCGACCAATTCAAAACTCAGCAGTTACGCGGTCTCAACTCCGGGTGCGAATGTTAACCCGAGGGGTCAATTTAGTGCAAGCTATGATTCGCGCAAAGGAATCAGTCGAAATGAAAGCAACTTACATGGATGGCAAGCAGGAGGCCCGAATTGGTGACGTTGTCTCGGCTAACAACGTGCGAGGCATCGTAATCTCTGTGGACGGGACCTTTGTGAACGTTTTAGGTATTGGTACGAGCAAAGAGACCGGCGATACGTTTGTGCTGCCAACACGCCATATTGATAACTTGCCCGCAAGCCGGTGTCATTACCTGGAGAAACAAATCCTCAATCTGGCTTAGAACTTCCTTCGGACCCACTGCTGGCACTGCTGGACCGCTCGCTGTTCAGGGCAACCAAGGCTCGCGCTTGTTGGTCACCCGGCAGCCACCACAAATATTTTTTCTGGAAATCCTCAAGCGAGCAAGTGAACGGAAGGGAGCCGTCTTTAGGTGACCGGCACCATATGTCATATCGGACGGCGAAGGCTCGGTAGTTGGTTTTGTACTCGGAACCAAGAGCGCCCTTCGTGTCCATCAGGCGGAACGACTCTGGGGTAAAATCACGTCCGCCTTTTTCGTTCGCCGGTGACCACTGGCAGTTGACAATGAGGATGGTGAATTGTGGAATAGCCGCCGCGGCTTGTAGCATCCGGTTTTGACCCACGCTCAACGTCTCACCGTGTTTCAATTCGAGGACCAAGAACTGTCCAAGCCGCTCGGTGACGCCGTCCAGGTTGCAGGGCAGAATATTCATAGCGTTTTTCAAGCGCGAGTAGTCCGTTGGTGTTTGTTGGTGTAGAAAAATGCTCGTGGTGTCGCGTGGTTCCGACATTCGGTCCCCTTATTTGTCCAAGAAGGCTAGTTCATCAGCCGGTCCCTCGGGCGCATCAGCAATGGGCCGGGTCAATCCGAGCAGGTTAAGACTCTTGGTCAAGTCACGGCGTAGCACGTCCAGCCGGGCCGCCGCGGGATGTAGCTTGACCGCTCCAGTTCCGGCCTTCGTGTAGTTCCCACCGTTGGCCTGGAGGACCGTCCAGCAATCGCGGATGTCCGCGGCCAACGTCGCACACACGGTCAACGTGATGCTGTGAGCCGGGCTGAGCGTGATGCCGGACGCTTGCAACTTACCCAACATCTTGTCCCACTCCTGTGCAGCCTCAACGGACAGACCCGCCGATTTCTGGACTTCACCGGGTGTCAAGTCTGAGGCGGTTTGCTTTGAGCCGGTCAACGCCTTCTCTTGGTTGCTTTTTGGTCTTGTCATAATGTTTACTCCAATGTTATTAGTTACTACTCAGTCAACAAAATGCCCTAAAACACTATTTTCGCGTGCAAACATCAACTAATGGGCCAGATAACGTGTTGATTCTAATGATTTTACCTGCCTACCCTCCACCCCTTTTGTGCCTATCAGTTACCGCTTTCCACCACGCCTTACCGTGCATCCGCCGTGCTTCGGCTGCTGTGGCGGCCACACCTACCAGCTTGCCGTCCAGGTAAGCACAGTAGACCCACGGACCACGGGCAATGTCCTTGCCGTACCGGTGCGCTGTGGCCAGTTCTCGCCGGATTGTGGGCTTTGGCTGCATACCGTCCTGTCTTGTGTCTCAGAGACGCCGTAAAGCACTGTTTGCCGGGTAACTCATAGCACCATATAACTTTATTGATTCATTCATAAACAATGTCTAAAGGGTGTCTCAGGTGTCTCACCCCACTTCAACGGCGTTAACTTCCGGCGTCTAAGCGGACGCGCACACCGAGCAGCCCACGCACTTGATTCTTGTGTCCGGCCACGCGCTTGCGACCATAAGACCAACGCGCCCGGATGCCATCCATGATGCGGTCAAACGATGAATCACCGGGGCCACTGCCGTTACGCAAATAAGTTCTAACGGCGTCTTCTATCTCAGCAATAGGCGTCACCGCGGTTGCATCGTCCATCAGACATTCCTCAATGAAAGGCTTGGCTGTGTCGTTTTCGGCTAGCACATCTTCGCTGGCGTCCAGCACAGATAACGGCGGCTCAATGCCGTGCTCAAAGATTGCCGGTGCTGCTTTGATTAGCTTCCACAGAATGCCCGGCGCTTCGGCTCGTAAGTCCGCCTCCAAGGTCAAGTCCCCTGAGTTGCTGAAGTCAGCGAGAAACGGCACAAAGACCAATCGTCCCTTGAATGCCGCCGTTGGCGGTAGCTTAGGCCGGTCATTGGTCAGCAAAAACAGCGTGTGTGACGGAGTAAACCCGGTTTCGTCTTGGTACAGCTTTGCGCCCGTGAGTGTGTCACCGCCTGTCAGCGTTTTGCAGAGAGTCCAATCCAGGTTGCTGCCTACGGTTTCGCCGGTGTAGCACATCCGCATCCCGCGCAATTTGCCCATGAGCCGCTTATTGCGGTCCGATGCGCCTTTCTGATACTCCACTTCGTCCGGTTTTATTACCGTGGTGAAAATTCCCGTTCCTAAAATCCATTCCAACAATCGCAAGCTAACGCCCTTGCCATTGCGACCGCGGCCATAGAAAAAAATGAGCACATGGAGTGACAACCCGGTGACGGCGAGTGCAAACAAGCGCACAATGAATGATGCAAGGGCGTGGTCTCCGCAAGAAATCTCATGGAGAAAACGGTCAAAGCGCGGCGTTGGCACATCAGCCGGTATTACGGAGATGCGCTTGGTCTGGCAATCCTCACGGCGCATTTCACGGACGAAGCCGCGCTTGAGGTCCGCTATCTTACCATCCGGCAACGGCAAGATAGTGGGGTCAATGTCAAAATCTCGGCATGACTTCGGAGGCAACCAAGGCTTGACCTCCGATAGCACACCACTCACAAACGCGGCTTGCTTCAACACCCGGCGAGGGTCATTCTTGCCCGGCTCGGGCGGATTGTATTTGTCATGCAGCTCATCCAAGTACCGGCGGATAGCCACGCGCAAGAGCGCATCACCGGGGTCACTCAACGCCCAACGCTTCCCTGGAATCCAAACTCCCGTGGCGTTATCGGCGTCATAAATTCTGACAAAGTCATCGTGGCTCTCTACAAAGCGCCGTGCGATGTCACTATGGGTCATCGGCGGTTGCTTTTCAAAGTAGGCAGGCACGCCGGGGTTGCGCCGTTCCATCTCCAGCCGAAATTCTCTCCAGTGTCTCTCCGTGCAATGAGCATGGAAGCATCGGAAACCATTGCCCAATCCCGCAATGAAACTAACTACGGTCTCACGCCGTGATTCTCCGCTGTGCTCATCCACCCATGGGCACTCAATTTCTATCTGCCAACCACCGGAGACCTCCCGCGGCTCGGCCCGGACCGCTACGCCGTAATGCTCCAGGAAGCCTAAGAGTTTACCGAGTTTCACGTCATCCGTTTTCACCGGCGTAACCGAGGTGACCGGTAGTAGCGCCTTAATCTGCTCAGCCGTGACAAGAGCGTTACCGCCTTCATCCACGATGCAGGAACGTCTCCAGGGCCGCTCATCCGAGTGTTCCGCCTTGCGCGACCAACTGCCATACAGTTTGCAAATCCTCGGTGCATCAAAGTTCCCGGCGTCCACCAATGGAAACAAATGTTTCAACCGCTTGAGCAAGCCCCGGATTAACTCGGTGCTCGCGGCATCGTTGGGTAGGTCAACGCTGTACAGCAAATGCCATCCATTACCACTATCGGCTAGAGTGGGCTCTGGCCAACCCTTGGAACGAAGCCACTCCCGCACCTGCCCGGCTTGCTCACGTGCCGCTTGCTTTTCAGCATCGGTGGCGTTTGTCCTCGGTGGCCTCGGTGGGTCCAGGTCAATAAGAATGAGCACCCGGCGTGCAATGTCCGCACCGGACGCAGCGCCGTTAGCCTGATTCAACGACGGCGGATTAAGAGCAATGCCGGTCGGCAACGTGACCGGGTTGAGAGTAAAGTAGGCAGCCTTGTACTGTGTTGGCTCGCTCTCAACCGCACGGAGGGCCGCGTCCCAATCATCAAAATAGCCAACGGTAACTCCGTTTTGACGGAGCATCCGCACTTCGTGGACGCCGACAAACAAATTACTCATGGGCGGATTTCTCCCACAAATCCTGCATCCCGTGCCAATCGCCTAAGCTCGCATACCCACCCCCGGCACCGTGAGCCATTTGCCAATGCGTGTTCTCCGGGCCGTCCCCGAATAGCGCGGGCATAGCCGTGTACATGAACTTGATGTCATAAAGGTCATTGTGTCGGCGGACCAACGCCTCATGGGTTTTCTCACAAACCCTAATCAATAGCTCATGCGAGCCACACTCACTGTGACCACACGGAAACGTTACGACAAAATCAAAACCGAGCCTATCCGATAGCCGCCAATTCCACCCGGCCAACGTGAAGAAACGAGCCCAACGAAGTTTGAGAAGCATAACAACCTTTCTGCCCGGTTAGTGGGTGGGCCACCCTCAACTAAAAAATTTGTGCGAGGTCAGCGGTCAATCACTGGCACCGACCTCGCGGGTCCTTCGTCCGGCTCCAGCGCCTACCGGACACGCGGTTATGGGGCTGAGGGTCATCAACGTACCTGCTGAGCCATTCCCACGCCTACATCTTCACGGCTACTCAGTCACCTTGCCGAAAACTCAATTCGCGCTCTCGCGCTCTACTTCTCGCGCACTCGCGGGCTTATCATTCGCCCCGTCGTGGTGCGTCCGTAAATCGCGCTCTCTAAGCGACGTGACGCCAATGTTGCCTCAATTGCTTGGGCGGCAAATTTCGTTGGTGCTATGCCGCATTCCTTCGCGGACTCGTGTAGCTCCGCGCTCAGTTCTTCGGTAAGTTCAACGCTGAAATCGAGTCTTGGCATAATGACCGCACCTCACCTGAGAATTAAAAGGCCGCGGCACCTTTCGGCGTCTAATCCACGGCCCTCACTACTTACAGCGAATTGATTCCGGTACGCTGAAGACCGGGCCAGCTCATTGTCCTCACAGTAGTCATCAACTTTTACAGCAAGTTTTTTGGCGGGGCATGATGACCAATTCCCTGTGATTCCTAACCCCTGGCAAGGCTACCGAAGTTCCCTACGCCAAAGTCTTAAAAAAGTCCGTTTAAAAATCCCGGCCCACCCTTTTAGGCGGGCCGGGTAGGTACTAGCTACCGGCCACATCCAAGTGCGTAAAGTAGAGTGGCTGTGAAGTCACTGCCGACACGCTGGCCAGGAATTTCGAGTCAAGGAACTGAGTTGACTTGAAACCGATATCCCCGGTTGCGCTGTACAACTCAATCAGCCGTTGGATGAAGTACGGTGACTTCCGAATGTAGGCACCGGCACCCCAATTGCCGTAATACAGCCGGTCGCAATTGTCGTTAATGACATATTGGCGGCCAAGGATGGTGTTGTCAGTCGGGTTGAGCAACGGCTGTCCGCTGCCACTCGCACGGACGTTCCTGATTTTCTTCAGGTCGGAACGTGAGCCCATGAAGCAATTGCTCGGGTCCTCGAATCGAACGGGGACCGCGGCAATCAGGGACAACACGGCGTCATAATCGTCCTGTCCGTTGTAGACCAAGCAAGCCGGGTTGCTCTGCATGGCTGCTTTGAGCGCGGTGGTAATGGCCGCGGTGAATGAGTTGGCCACGCCCGCCGCAAGTTCCGCCGTAATCTCGGCTGCAAGGTCCAGAGCCGAATTCATCAGCGAGACTTCCGAGACTTTCACCAAGCGGGAATATTTCGTCCCGCCGAAAGTGAACGCCTCAACGTCCATCGGGTCGCTCTCGGTTGCCGAAGCGCCTTCAACGAAGGTCTCAGCAGCCGGACCCGCCTGGATAATCGGTTTGACGAGTGGACTGGTATCGGTTGTGTTGTAAATTGTGGCACCGGCAAGTCGGAACGCATCATTCACGATGTAGGTTCTGATGGCGTCAAGCACCGTGGTTGGGATGGCTTCAGAGAGTCCCGAAGAAACCGGGGCTTGCTGAATACGCAACGGGACATCCGCTGCCTGGATTTTGCCGCGCATCCAATCGTGAACGCGGACCAATCCGGCCTCGGGTGAATCGTCGCCCATGACGCCGTCCGGGTTGGATGGGATATTGATAGCCCGTCCCGTGCGTCCCGGAATGGTGACGGAGCGTCCACTAAAGGCGTGGTGTGGGCCACCGTGGAAGCCGCCGCGCTTTGCATCCTGCTCCATTCGTGACGAGCAGGCTTCCAACGTATCGGTCAGCGATTGAAACTCAGTCTCTTCCGCAGACGTAAAGTCACGATTCGCGCCTTTTGCGGCGTCAATCATCTCTTGTGCTTTTGCTTTTGTGGCCGAGCGCAGTTGCGCCACGGCGTAAATGTTTTCCGGCAGTTGCAGCGAGGCCGCACCACCGAGGTTGCGTAGGGCTTTCACCCTGTCCATCAAAGACATAAAAATCCTTTTCCTGTCCGTGCCATCACAATCGTCCGTGCGGCTCCGTGTCGTACTTGCGGATACGCTCAAGGCGGTACCGCTCCGTATCACGACTACCGGTCAAGCCGGTTTTGCCGTCTTCTTGCGCTGTCAACCCACATTTAGCGGGTAGGTTACGCACCGTCCGAGGACGCCCACTCCACTCGTTACAGAATTTCGGTTATGTCGCTCGCCACCATCGGGCGTAATCGCTCCGGGAATAGCTTGAGTGTGGTGCCCGCGTGAGCGTGACCGGTTGCCTCATCATGTCTACTGACCTCCGCGGGGACACCGAGCACCGAGCGTAGGGACTCCACGCCACTTTGCAGACCAAGCAACCTACGAAAAGCGTTGCGCTGTGACACTGACAACTCACTCACTAACGATGCTGCGTATTTTGAATGCACTATGATTCCCCTCGGTTTTGAATTCCTCCACAGAGCCCAAAACCTGTAAAATAAAAAAGGCGATGCGATGCCCCTAATCCCGGTGTCCATTTGCTACCCGGCCTCGGACGTTAGCGCGTCCGGGGCCTTCGTGTTTCTAAATCAGTTCTGAAAAATCTCCTTCTCTTGCTTGTCCAACGCTTGATTCAGCAGTGCCAAGATGTCCTCACGAAGTGCGACCGGGTACGCCCACACCCACCTCCGCGGCTTCTCACGGTCTACCAGAGCAAAGACAGCCCCGATGATGACCGCATCACATTCCTGCATTGCCGTGAGAATGTCTATCTCTCGCCCCGGCTTCAGCACGAGCATATGCCCATCGGTTAGCTCGGGACGGCGGCAAGCGTACACTACTGCGGTCCGGCAATCCGTCTCCGGGTTAAGACCTTCAGCAACTACAGTCTGCTCCAGGCGGGTGCGCCATTGGTCAACCCATGCGAGGCCCTTAATTGGCTCTAGCGGTACGCCGGTCTTCGGGACCTTGGCCGATTGACCCATCAGCTTATACACCTTGGACGCCTTGGTCATGCTGTCCTGCATTTGCTTCCACGCCTTCCGCCGGAATTCTGACTTATCGGCCCTCATGTACTTAACCATACGCTTACTTAGAGAAAGTTGTCAAGCTGAATTATTCTGGACTGCCGAGTGGTGGGAAATGCGTTTACGTTAGAGGAACACACCGTTGGCCCTAAGCTGACCTCCGCGGAGGACTGCTTGGAGGACCAGCTAGCGTAGAAGCCCGCCGATACGCGTCCATGTAACGACCTTTCCTGCATAGCGGTCACAGGCCGCAATCGCCTATTCAAAGACTACCCTCTGTGATATAAGAGTCCCGTTACCGGAAAGCCGGACTGTCTATGCTCAGAAATCGTGAGCGGTGGATGGAACTTGCTGAGTTGGCTTCGCGGGAACAGGACCCTCAAAAGCTGATGGAACTTGTTACCGAAATAAACCAACTCTTGGCTGAAAAGCAAGAACGCTTAGACCGCCTGACTCCGAAGCCTCCCGAAGAAGCCTAAGCTCCCCGGTCTTGCTGTGCCCAATTCCGCTTCGCGTAATACTTCTCTCTGATGACCACGCCGGACCTTCGGGAAAATCCCTCCGCTACAGCTTTTACCCGATTGCGCTTCAGGCACCGAGGTCCTACCGTGAGCATGGAAGCACTATCCTGGAGGGATGACCGTTCCCGCCTATCTCACTCGCACGCGGCCATCCCTCTCCTAGCTCCTGGACAGCAAGCTGATGCGCTCATGGACCCGCCGCAAAGAGACGCCCATCGAACGTATTTTCCGCGAAGTCATGGGCCGCAAAATGCCACCATCAGTTAGGCGCATCCTGCTACCAAAGCCAAAGACCAAGGCTAAGTGAGTCATCCTCTGGATAGCAACGAGACGCGCTCATGGACCGCCTGGAGGTCCGCGGTCATTAAATTCGCGTATCGCCGGGTCATCTCCAGTGAACTGTGGCCCAAGACTTTTTGGAGATGGAACACACTGCCGCCTTTCCTCAGATAGTTGACCGCGAATGTGTGACGGCAACTATGCAGTGTCCTCGCAGGTGGGTCAAACCCGAGACGCCTACAAAGTAGCTTCACGTCCCGGAGCACATTCCTACGGCCCAATAAGGTCTCCATGCGGTTTGCGAACAGCAGTAGGTCAGGTTTTCTATTGTGGTCGGCTATGAAACGATGCAGGGCCTTCCGCAACTCAAATGAGAATGGGACCACGCGCTGCTTACGTCCCTTTCCGTCCAGGGTGAGTAGAAGGTTGTCCATGTCAATATCGGAGACGCGAAGGGTAAGAGCCTCGGTGATGCGGCATCCGGTATCGAGCAGGACCAATACGAGCAGATGCAGACGCCGATGGTAGAAATTCTTGGGCTTCCAGTGCACGAGCAACGCGACTTGAGCCGCCGTGAACGTGGGCAGGATAAGCACCGGCTCTTTCATCTTGGGAATTTTCAGTTCAAGCCCGGACCATCTGAGGTAGCAATTGATGGCTTGAATAGCGGAATTGCAGCCCGTGGCCCGCAATCCTTTTTCGCGCATACGCAAGACCGCTTCCTTCAGACCGTCTTGTGACGGCGCGTCGCTGTCCAGCCACTTGAACGCATGGGTGTACCACTCCAGCGTTGCGGGTGTGACGTTGTGCAGGTATTGGCGCTCACGAAGAAATTGAGCAAAGCCCATAGACCCTCCCGAGTAGTCAGATTGGGAGTGAAACCGCATAAACACTGAGTTTTTGGCTCGGCCTAAGAGCACTCGCTTGGGGTGCGAGGGGTCGGCAGTTCAAATCTGCCCGTCCCGACCATTCAATTACCGTTCTGGTTCTTGTGTAGCTGCAGTGTCATTAGCTCTTCGTCGGCGTACACTTCGCCCACCTTCAGCGCTTGCGGCTCTCGGCCGTAGATTTGAAAACCCAGTCGCAAACACAGCTTCCTAGCGGCGGCTTGTCCGCTGGCGACGGCTAGAGTCACCTGTTCCAGGTCCGATTGCTGATGGGCCCTGCGAAGAATTTCCTCCATCAGTGCCCGGCCAATGCCTTTTCCGCGATGCGCGGCTTTGACGTATACCCAGACGCGGGCCTTGTGCCTGGTTTTCTCTTCGGGAGAACGGAAGAATCCCGCCATGCCGACAAGCCCGCCGTCGTCGAATGCGCCAAGCACAAAGCTTTCGCTCTCACGGGGAGCGAGGCGGGCCTTCACCGAGTCCGGGGTGGTCATCCGGTGCGCGCTGGCTGATGAAGAAAAAGCCATCGGTTCGGTTTCGAGGGCTTCCAGTCGTAGTTGCCAAAATGCTTCCGCGTCCTGCTCGACCAAAGTTCGAATCTGCATGTCCGAGTCTATCCGGACAATCAGATCCCGCTCCAGAGAGAATTTCGGAATCCACTAACGGAATGACGCTTACCGAGAGAGCACGGTGATGACGATGAGTAACAAAGGAACAAAGAGAATGAACCCGGTGGCCGCCAGCAGAATCTCGCTGAACAAGTCGGGTTTCATCAGGTCATTCGGGTGCGTTGTAGGTGGCGGAGGAATCATGCGTGCTCCTTTCCGAACCGGATAGTAGATGCTTAAAAGGTTGCACAGTCCTTCCTCTACCAGAAGCAGGCCGAATTCTTACTAGCTGAGCGTGCGATTTCTACAGCGATTTGCCGAGGCGTTCCAGGCTACCTTCCGACAAATTCCAGCAACTAAGGTGTCGCGCCTTAAGTGGGCGTGGGAAATCGAGGAGACTTTATGAAACCAACTAGCCTGGAGAAGTGCGCACACGTTCTGTACAGTTGCAATGCTACCGACAAATACTGCAGCGAGGCATGTAAGGACTCCGACAGCAGAGAAACCGAAATTGCCTGCGCGTGTGGCCATCCTGGTTGTGACGCTACGGTCACGGCGGATATTCAGGCGCTATTTCCCGAGCATCAGTTTTATGAGCGCCAGGTCTCTGAGCCCATCTCGCGGCGCTCGTAGATTAGTCGCGAGATTTGCGGACGTTCTTCAGATTTCGAACCTGCAAATCCGTCAACAAACGAACTGGAGGCAACACGAATGAAGCTACTGACAGTTTTCAGCACAACCGCATTGGCTGTACTTCTTGGAATTTCGGCACCCGTCTTTGCGCAGGACGAGTCGCATCCGCAGGAAGAAAAGCGGGCAGCGCCGGACGAAAAAGCGGACCATCCGGAGAAACAGGAAAACAAACAGGTAGACAAGGACAAAGAGAAGGACAACAAACAAATCGACAAAGAAAAAGACAACAAGCAAGCTGTGCAGGAAAACAGGCAGGACGAGAAATCGGCGCATCCACAGGAGCAGGGAGAGCAGCGGGAAGGAAAAGAAGGCGGTCGTATTCCTGAAGACCGTTTTCGGGCTAATTTTGGCCGGCAGCACACCTTTCAAATCGGCCACCCGGTTATTGTCGCCGGAACTCCGCGCTTCCAATATGGCGGTTATTGGTTTGTGATCGTTCAACCATGGCCCGTGGGGTGGGCTTACACGGACGTAGTCTACGTCGATTACATCGACGGCGGCTATTATTTGCTGAGCCCGGTGCATCCTGGGATTCAGATTTCAATCAATGTGATTTTGTAAGAATGACTGCAGGAATGACAAAGGCCACGCTCGGAACTGAGCGTGGCCTTTTATTCTCAGTGCGCTTCGCTGATGTTTGCTTCATTCATCTCCGCGCTCGTGGGAGTGATCGGAGCGCCAGTGGCCATTGCCGGGGCGGTGGTCGCGGGAAAATCGGCGGGCTGGATCTTCACCGTGGAAAGCATCCAATTCAGCTTCCGAAAAACTTCGTTGCGATCTACCGGCTTGATGGCCGGCTTGGCTGGTTTGACGGCCGGCTCGACGCCGAGCTTGACCTCATCCGGAATTTCTTCGCTGGCGGTCTCCAGGCCCAGAGCGAATTCGTAGCAGCTTCCGTTCTGGAAGGCGTGATAGAACTTCACATCAGCCTGGTTGTTCTCTGCTTCGGCGTACGCTTCCACTGCTTCGAACTCGGTCGGGCCAACTTTTGTTCTTGAAGTCACTTCAAGTTCGTCCTTTTCCGGAAACGCGAATTGCTCGCATTCCGCCGCGGTCAGCTTGGGATTTACGCTTACATTAAAGAATGCGGTGTTGAAGTCTGTGCCGGCAAATAGTTTGCGCGGCAGCTCCACCGCGCTGATGGTGGTTCCGCCGGGCTGGACGAAGTTCATTTCGAGTGGTCCCAACCCGTCCAATTCCAGATTCGCCTCATCGTCTTCCTTCAGGCTGCCGTAAGTGGGATAGCGGAACGAGACTCCATAGGCGGCATTGGTGTACGTAGACGCTGACAGCTTTCGCTGACGTGACTTCTTTTTCGCAGGCGGCTGGCTAGCCACCGGCGTGGGCGTTGAAATGTGTGTGGTCACGACCGGCGTTAGCGGCTGGCTGGCGACGCTCTGATTCGGTGTCAAGCCTGATTCTTTCGAGCAACCGCTTTCCAGCACAAAGACTCCTAACAGCGACGTCGCAATTAACGAGCCGACGAGTGCGGCCTTCTTCTGTTTGTCGCTCGATTTCTTTGGGCTTGGATGTGGTGTGTTCGGTGTGTTGGGTGTTGTTTTTCCTGTTGGCGGTGTTGCTGGTTTCTTGTCTGAACTTGCTGATAATCCGAGTTGCGTAAAGTGCGCCATATTGGCCTCCTGTGCTGGGTTTCCTCCAGTCAGCAACAGTAGGAGCAAGATCGCAGCCGTTGCGAACAGACTGATTCCGAGCGGGTTAGAGGACCATGACTCAGAAACGGCGTGGAACGGATGGGACGGTGAGGCGGCTGGGACACGGTGGTCGACTCGCACGAAGGGAACGAGTACGTACGGGGTGGCATGATTTGGCTAGTCTGGCACCTTGTTCTTCGGTGCTCAATCTATTCCAAACTGCGCTTACCGTGGACTATAGCTGCTACTGTGACAGCTCCCCCCTCGACGCGGTAGATAATTCGGTAACTGTACGCAATTAACTCACGAATGTCCTCGTGGTCGAGTTCCGGTACCTTCCGGCCCGACCGTGGGAAATCTCTCAGAGTTCGAGTCAGGGCGACAATCTTTCTCGTAACCGCGTTTGCGTAGGAAGGAGAATCGGAGGCGATGTAAGCGGCGATGGCTTCTACATCGGCCAAAGCGCGGGCCGACCACACTACTCGGTGAGCCATTTGCTCAGCCGCTTCTCCACGTCTTCCTGCGATAACGTGCCATGCTGCCGGGCGTCATCCAGCCCACGCCGCACCTTGTCGAGAACGTAAAGATGGTATTGGATGTCCTCGAGCGAACAGTTCTCCGGAAGCTTGTGCAAAAGTGACTCGACTTGTTGCTTCGCATTGCTCATCGCTAGTCCGATGAACCTAGGATAACATCCCGCAGACCCAGCCACGCTGCAAGAGCAGCTTGATCGAGCGGCGTGACCTAATCTCTCGCAGGACTCATCGACCTAGAAAAGCGCAGTTGGACGCCGCTTCCATGCCTTGCCTTTTTCCGAAGCCGTTTTTTCCACGTCGTTAATATAGGCGCCGGCTTGGGTGAGGAGATGGTGCAGATCGTTGCCAACGCTGATGAAGGTAAATCCCTTTTCCAGAAACTCGCCGACGCGCGCGGTACCGAAGAGGAAAAGTCCAAGAATGACTTTGTTCTTGCGGGCCTGCTCGACAAGCTTCTGCGTGGCTGCTCCCAGCTCCGGCGAGGTGTACATGTGGGGGAATTCGTATTTCTCGTAGAGCCCCATCGACATGCACAGATCGTTCTGGCCCAGAAACAAAATATCGACGCCGGGTACGGCGGCGATCTCGGCCATGTTCTCGATGCACGAAGCGGTTTCCACCTGCAGCGCGACAATGAGGTTTTTGTTGGCGTTGCCGGCATAACCAAGCAGACCGGCCTTATTCATGCTGCGCTGCGGAAAGTACACCGAGCGCGTGCCGGTCGTCGGATACTTGTTGCAACTCACGGCCTGCCGCGCTTCTTCCGCGTTGTTGATGTAGGGAATGAGAACGCCATCGGCGCCCAGATCGAGCGCCTGTTGAATGCCAGGGCGGTCGTCGTATCCGCCAACCCGGACGATGGACTTGGCTCCGCCGTTCGCGATAGCCGCAAGCATGGCGGAAAGTTTCTCGTGATCCATGGGGCCGTGTTGGGTGTCGACCAGCAGCCAGTCGTATCCGCTATGGGCCAGTTGTTCGGCGACAGTGGGGCTGTGTGCATTCAGGAACAGACCCAGCTTAGGCATGCCGTCGCGCAGTTGCTGTTTAAATTCGGCGCCACTCAGGGCGGCTTCGGGCATATGAAAATTCCTCCTGAAGAAAGTTATTTAGTTTAACCTACTTGGCGATGCACGGGCGGAGGGCCAGTCTTTTGCTCTGAGTTCTGACCCAGGCTGTGACTCCGGGACAATGGACCACATGAGCCCGCTACTCGAACTGCTTTCGGAAGCTGGCAAGTTGTTGTTTCAGGTCGGCTACTTCTTTTCTGAGGTCAGATACTTCGATTTCCAGGTGCGTTACACGGTCGGTGTCGTGCGAGTTGCTGGCCACAAGCGCGGACGAGGGTGCCTGCGCGACATCGGCAGTGTCTTCCACGTCACCCGCCAGGAGATGCTTGTAGCGGGATTCTTTAGTTCCGGGTTGTCTGGGGAGAACTCTGACCAGTGGGGGATCGCGCTGCATCAGACGCTGCAAAGTGGATTGCACTTCAGTGAGGTCCTCGAAACGATGCATACGCTCGGTGCGGCCGCGGAGCTCCCCGGGGGTTTGGGAGCCCCGCAATAACAGCACGCAGAGAACGGCGGTCTCGCCCCGAGTGAAGTTGAAGGCCTCCTGCAACCGATGCTCGTACTTGGTGACCCGGCTGTCGGCGCTGCTGGTGGGGCCGGCGAGACGTTTTTCCTGGAGAGTGCTCAGGGCTTCCTGCACCGCATCTTCTTGCAGATGCATCACCGGGTCGCGGTTGTTTTTCTGATTGCAGGCGTTGACCAGCGCATTTAAAGAGAGAGGATAGTAATCGGGAGTGGTGACGTCTTTCTCCACGAGCGAGCCCAGTACTCGGGTTTCGATGTCGTTCAGGATTATGTTCATCGCGTGAATCCTTCGATGCTGCCCAAGTCTTAGAGATTGTACAGAAGCTCTGGGTGAAGTAGATCGGGGGCGAGTCGAGCTTTTCTCAGCTGGACAGCCGAATAGATTCCTTTAATCCGTCTTATAAGCTTTTTTGATTGGCAGCGGATGGTGCTCCGCGTTACCCTACCAAGTTCTGAACATCCCCCGAAACATATCCGCGTTTTATTACCAAGCTTATAAGGAGATCCATGCCGACTGAACTGCGAAATTTCCTGGCCATCCCGTACGACGAACTGGAAGAAATGAATTTGAACGCCAAGGAGCAACGCAAGAATCGTGTTGCCATTCATAAGATTCAAGAGGAGCGCCTCGAATACCTTACAGAGGAAAAGCGGATCAAGGCCGTGACCGTGCTGTTCAGCGACCTCGAAGGCCGTCTGCACATGCTCGATTACGATAAGAAATTTCTGATCAAGAGCTGGGACAATCTCACTTTTGATGGTTCGTCGATTCGCGGGTTCACCGCGCAGCGGGAAAGCGACCTGCGCCTCGGCATTGACTGGAGCGCCTTCTATTGGGGTCCAGCCGATATCTTCGGGCCGGGCAAGGTCTTGGTTTTCGGCGATGTGATCGATAAGGGCGGCACACCTTACAGTGCTGACATTCGCGGCATTCTCAAGACCTACGCCGATAGTCTGTACAAGAAACACGGCTACACGTTGAATGCGGCCAACGAAATCGAGGGCTTCCTGTTTCAAGGGCCGGATGCGGAGCGCCGCTATCACGAAACCGGCAAATTCGAGTACGTCAACACTGGCGGTTATTACCACTCACTGCCCGGCGATGTGTTGCGCACCTTCATCGATACCACGGCGGAGGTGCAGCGTGCGATGGGCTTCCAGAATGAAAAGGATCACCCTGAAGTGGCGCCCTCGCAGTTCGAGATCAACTATGGCTACGGGGAAGTAGTGGCTGCAGCAGACCAGATTCAACTCTACAAACTGGTTTGCCGCCAGGTGGCGACCAGGATGGGTTGCACCGCGTCGTTCCTGCCCAAGCCGGTGGTGGGCGTGAATGGCAGCGGGATGCACACCAATGTCTCGATCAGCAAGGGCGGGAAGAATTTGTTCTGGGATGCGAAGGGCGAAGAGAAGCTGAGCAAAATGGGTTGGGAGTTTATCGATCGCATCCTCACCCATGGCAATGATCTTTGCCTGTTGCTGAATCCCAGTGTCAACGCGTATCGCCGCTTGGACCCGCACTTTGAGGCGCCGAACCAGATCAAGGCTTCGCCCACGGATCGGGGCTCGATGATTCGCATTCCGATCGGCAACGAGAAGAGTATGCGTGTGGAAGTTCGCTCGGTCGCCCCGGACGCAAATCCTTACCTGGTCATGCATTCGATTTTCAAAACCGGTGTCGACGGCGACACAGCGAAGATCAAGAACCTGCGGCAGGCGCAGCGCTACTTGCCGGATAACATCTATGACGCGCTGGCGAATTTTCGCAATGCGGAGTGGACGACGAAACTGCTGGGTGAAGACGTCAAGGCTCGCTATGCGGACTTGAAGCAGGCTTCGGCCGATCGCTGTCCGCGCCTTTTGGGGACTTTCGTGAAAGCCCCTGAAGTGCAGTATCACCACGACGTCTACAACCAATTCCTGTGGAATCTGTTTTAACGTGCTTGGGGCTGCAGCAAACAGGACCGAGGATTGTGGAGCAGCAGAGCTTGTGAGACAATAACTAAAGCACAAGGGCCGGATTGAGCAATCAGTCCGGCCCGTTTCTTTGTGTAACGAAATCAAGGCTCGCGCTCTATGGCGCGGGCCAATTCTTTTTTGGAGGATGAACAATGTCGAAATTTCGAGGCAAGCGCATTACTCACGAATACACTCAAAACAACGTGGCTCCGCCGGAGAGAGTCTTCCCGCTGCTATGCCCGGTGCGCGAGGCGGATTGGGTTCCGGCATGGCAGTATCGTTTGATTTACTCGGAATCGGGCATCGCAGAGTGCGGTTGCGTCTTCATCACACCAAACGAAGACGGCACTGAAACCACTTGGATGGTCACCGATTACGATCCTGCATCCTTTCGCATTGCATATGCTTGGGTGAATCCTGGACTGGTGGCGGCACAAATCAGGATCTGCCTTAGCAGAAGCTCTGGCGCGCAGACTTCACCGCGCCACACCAACACGCTCATCCAATACTCATACACAGGACTGTCGAATGAGGGTAATCGGGAGGTCGAACGTTACGATCAGAAATGGTTTCGCCATAAGATGCAAAGTTGGGAGGCGGCGATCAATCACTACTTGCAAACCGGAAAGCGGATTGGCGCGTCAGGATGGGAGTAAAGGCACCGCATGATGGCCGCAGAGCTGGGCCAGTCATATCACCAAAATAGGATCGTCGTAGCACCTCCGTGCCCGACTATTCATTGAATGCGGGAGCATGCGCCTGTCATAATCAACTGTTGACGGAGCGTGCTTTCTGGATACAACCTCACTGACCACAGACCTTGAAGATCGCTGGCTACCTGCGTCCGTTCTCTGCCTGCGCGGTTACAGCCTGAACACGTTTCTGCATGACCTGATCGCGGGGGTGACGGTCGGACTGGTGGCCTTGCCGCTGGCCATGGCGTTTGCCATCGCCTCCGGACTCACTCCACAGGCGGGAATTTATTGTGCGGTGGTGACGGGATTCTTGATTTCGGCGTTGGGAGGATCAAAGACCCAGATCGGCGGTCCGACGGGCGCATTCGTTGTGGTGGTCGCGGGAATTGTAGCCGTGCACGGCGTGGATGGACTGTTCATGTGTACCGTGATGGCCGGAGTTCTGCTCATCATTCTCGGGGTCACGGGCATGGGCACGGCTGTCAAGTTCATCCCACGGCCCATCGTGATCGGTTTCACCAATGGAATCGCGGTTTTGATAGCGAGTACGCAGATCAAAGATCTCTTTGGATTGAGGATCGAGAAGATTCCCGGAGTGTTCTGGCTGCGCATGGAAAGCATAGTAGCCAATTTTCATACTTTGTCGTACACCGCGACAGTTCTCGGCGTCGGCACCCTGGCGACGCTTTTGGTATGTCGCGCGCTTTCGAACCGTATTCCCGGACCTATCGTGGCGATGGTCACAGGAACAATCGCGGTGGTCGCACTCAAACTGCCGGTTGAAACCATTGGAACGCGCTTCGGCGGGATTCCGAGCGGCCTGCCCCACTTCGCGATTCCGCGCTTCCGTGCCGATCTTATTCACGGGCTTCTGGGTTCCGCATTCACGGTCGCGATGCTGGGCGCGATTGAGTCATTGATGTCCGCGGTGGTGGCGGACCGCATGAGCAATGACCATCACAATCCGAATGTCGAATTGATGGCGCAGGGTGTGGCCAATATCGTTTCGCCGATGTTTGGCGGGCTGCCCGCTACGGGCGCGATCGCGCGCACTGCGACCAATATCCGAGCCGGCGCTAAGACACCCGTTGCCGGAGTGATTCACTCCTTAACTCTCGTCTGTGTGCTTCTGTTTGCCGCACATCTGACCAGTTTTATTCCGATGGCATCGCTGGCGGCTATCTTGCTGGTGGTCGCCTACAACATGGGAGAGTGGCGCGAGATCCCTCAACTGCTGAAACTGACCAAGACCGATATCAGTATCTGACTGGTGACCTTCGCACTCACAGTGTTCGCCGACCTTACCGTCGCAGTCGAGGCCGGGATGATTCTGGCCGCCTTGTTGTTCATTGGTCGGGTCGCAAATACCACGACCGTATCTCAGGTCACCGACGACTACGTCGAAGACGGCCGGGTACACATCCTGCAAGACAAAGACATTCCCTACTACGCGACCATCTTCCGTATTCATGGGCCGTTCTTGTTTGGGGCGACGGACAAGATCGCGACGATCCTGGAGAAAATCAATGAACTGCCGCCCGTGGTCATTTTGCGCTTGCGCAACATGACCGCGATCGATGCGACGGGGTTATACGCGCTGGAGGAAGTGGCGCGGGAACTGCACGCGTCGAATCGGACGCTGATTCTATGTGGCGCCCGCGAGCAGCCCGCTCAACTCATTCGGCAGGCCGAATTTGAAGACGTAATTGGACGCGAAAACATTTGCGAGAATGTGCAAGAAGCTCTGCGCCGGGCGGAAGATGTTTTTGAGGGAATGGAGAACAAGGCCGCGGCGGGCGCCAAGTGAGATCGGTCCTCCCCCGAAGTCCGATCTCATTCGGGCGACGCCCGCCAGGACCAGTGGATTTTGAGCTACTTGTTGCTCGCTGCGGCCGGTGGTGCCGCCTGCGTAATCCCCAAGTAGCTATCTACCGCTTGAGCCGTCAGGGCTGTGCTTATGGCGATCTGTGCGACCGTCTGACCCTGTGTTCTCAAAAGATGAACCTGCGCGCTGTCAGTGAGCCTTACGGTGTCACCTGCTGGCTCAATCTTGGTTGGTTGCTTCGCAGGTACAGCGGGAGCAGTTGTGGCCTCAGTTTGCGCAGCCGTGGTTTGTGCCGCTGCACCAAAGTCGAAAGCCGTACCTCCGGAAATCGGAGCTACCATAATCGTTCCCCCTTCAACCTACCGTTATTCAGGAGTATCGGCGATCCAGCAGATAACTTTAGGTCGAACCGATCACAGGGCAGGAAGCCCGCCTATGAGGCTGTGCGTAAGGAACTTAGGCACGCCGTGGGCACTTGTTCTCGACGCCTCCTGTGACCCCATCCATGAAATAGCTTAGAAAGCGTTTACACCTTGCGCGGGCGAGGGAGGCGATGATCAAGTTTGCTATGGCACGCCCAGCGGCTTTATAGTCTGTTTGCAGTCGAGAGGATCTTCATGCTCCGAATGCTCTTGCACTGGTTCGTTAGCGCGCTGGCAGTTTGGATCACCTCCCGCGTGGTACCCGGCTTCTATGTGGACGGCGCGGCTGCCGCGCTCATTGCGGCTGTCGTCATCGGCTTGGTCAACGCGACTTTAGGACTATTCTTGAAGATCATTACTTTTCCACTCACCATCCTCACCCTGGGACTGTTCTGGTTTGTGATCAATGCCATCATGCTCGAACTCGCCTCGACCTTCGTACCGGGCTTCCACATTCGAAGTTTCGGCGCGGCCTTTGTGGGCGGCATCGTGCTCACCCTGGTAAACATGCTGCTCAAGTGGCTCGTAATGCCGTCGCCGCAGAGATAGAGATATTGAGGCAGCTTTCCGGCGTTTCCCTGACGCACTCACGGACCTGCTTTGGGGGGCTTGCGCGGCTTAAGTGATTTCCAGTCATCCTCCCCCAGCAATCTTCCCAGTGCGCTGAATTCGCCTGCGCCTTGCAGTTGTTCGCCGCCGTCCATCACGATCACGTCACCGTTAATATAGCTCGAGCCATCGCTCACCAGGAATGCCGCAAGATTCGCTAACTCCTCGACGGTGCCCAAGCGGCGAAGTGGATTTCGCTCGCGGGCAAACTGTTCCAGTTCCGGACGCGGAAGCAACCGGGAAAACGCTCCTTCGGTAGGGATCGGTCCCGGAGCGATCGCGTTCATGCGGATGCCGCGGTCCCCCCATTCCACGGCCAGACTGCGGGTCAGTGCGACGACTCCAGCCTTCGCCATCGCCGAAGGTACGACATACGCCGAACCCGTCGATGCATAAGTTGCGGCAATGTTCAGGACGACGCCGGGCTGGCCGGCTTGCAGCCATCTCCGCCCGCAAGCCATAGTCGCGTTGATCGTCCCCGTCAGCACGATTCCAATCACGGCTTCAAACGCGCCTGGCGACAACTCTTCCGTGCGAGCCAGAAAATTTCCCGCAGCGTTATTTACGAGGACATCAAGTGGGCCATCTTTCCAGATTGCCGCTACAGTTTCTTCCAGGCCGGCCAGATCGCGAATATCGCAGGATAAAGACCGAATCTTCCCCGGCGCCACGCGGTTCATTTCAGCTTCGGCGTCGGATAGAACTTGCCTACGTCGTCCGCAGATGTAAACCGTAGCCCCTAGCTCCAGAAAACGGTGGGCCATGCCTTTCCCTAAACCTGTGCCGCCGCCAGTGATGAGAATGCGTTTGTGGTGCAACAGATCGGGTTGAAACATGCGGACTTCTCCCTTGGCAGTGGGCTGCGAGCGATTGTAATCCAGAAACCTCGAAGGAATAGATCAGTCGGAAGGTGGGCTTTTCTTCTTGCCCAGCTTGCGGCGAATGTCGGGCCAGAACTCCTTTACCACGAGCGTGACGGTGTCGTACCCTACCTGCGTCCCCCAAACGCTCGCGGTGTTCGACAGAGTGCGATCGGCGCTGGGATGGTAGCTATAGGTCGAAATGGCAGCAGCAGCCGCGCTGCCGCAAACCTCAGAGAAATTGAATTGCTGGTGCCCGGAATCGGTGCGGGTGACAAAGATGCGGCTGATGGCGTAGCCAGTGCGATTCCAAAACGTCCCTTCGCTTTGCTGAAAGAAACGAGGATCCTGGCGGAGCAGGGACGGCAGAATAGCTCCGGTCATAAAGTTTTCGATGGTGCCGTCGGCCGCGGCTGCTCCGAAACGCTTTCCGTAGCCCTCAGCACCCTGTCCGTAACCGGGTTCGCTGTTTTCTGCTTGGCTAACACCAGCCAGCGCAGCGTACCAGGGGATTTGAATATAGTCGAATGAGCCGCGAGCCACTACTTTGAATTTTTGCCCGACAGTCAGCGGCGGTACCTGTCCCGCGTTCTCCAGCGTCAAAAAGTTTGGCAGCGTATAGAAGAGCCGGTCCTTCGAGGTGCCCTCATTCTTATCGGAGGTCTTGTTGTTGGCTTGGGCATTCTTGCTCTGGTCCGTCGGTTGAGCCTGGGTAGTCTGAGCCTGCGTGGCCGTGGGTGGATTCGAAGGTGCAGTCTCCTGGGCAGCCGAAGTGAGCGAAAACGACTTTGCAAGAAGCAAAATGAGAAGCGAACAAAAGAGAGCGCGGGTTACAAAAGTCTTCAAATGAATATGTCTCCTGCAATTCAGGCTTCGATGGTGACGGAAGCCGGGGATTCCATCGATAAAACGGCGACACTAAACTCTAGCGTTCGCAGATCTCATGAACAGGTTCTCTCCAGAGTAACAAAGGACCGACAGGAACGGAAAAAAACGGAAGTGAAGACACCTCCAGTCCGTTCGGATCTCTCACCTTCATCTATTAAGAAGGTAAACCCGTGGGAGCGGAATCCACTCAGCCTTTACACTACTTTACAGAACCAAAGTTCCGGGTCCGAAGAAGCTCGACATTTCAGGCCAGCATACGATTGCGCGCTCTCAACACTTAGAAAACGTTAACGTTGACCTGTATAAGGCAAAGAGTTATCGTGGGGTCACCAAAATACCGAAACACAACGTCCACCATTTGCCTTCCAACAGGAGAGTTCAATGAATCGAGTCATCCTCACCGCCCACACGACGCCGGTCACTAACCTGCCTTTCCGTAGCCGCAAGCGCACATTGCTCGTCGCCGCGGTAGTGCTTGCCCTAATGGTTCCTGCGCTCGCCCAGATGGGTGGGGCACCCGGGGGAGAACTGCAGGAGAAAATAGCAGCCATAAAGCAGTCTGCTGCGGAGAATCAGCAGAAGCTGCATCGCTACCAATGGATGGAAACAACCCAGCTCACACTCAAGGGCGAGGCCAAGCCCCCCAAGACATCCATGTGCCAGTACGGCCCTGATGGGACGGTGCAGAAGACTCCGATGGGGCCTCCGCCGCAACCTCCCAGCGGAGGCAGAATGAAGCAGCGAATCATTGAGAAGAAGACTGAAGAGATGCAGCAGTACATGGGACAGGTAAAAACTCTTCTCGCCCTCTATGTACCTCCCGACCCACAGAAAATGGCGCAAGCCTTTCAGTCCGGCAATGCCTCATTGAGTTCGTCTCCGGGGTCGCCGGTGGCGCAAATTATTTTCAAGAACTACTCTCAGCCCGGAGATCAGCTGACGCTTTCTTTCGATACGAGCGCAAGAAAGATCACCACGATCAATGTGAACACCTACATGGATGAGCCCAAGGACGTGGTCACATTGGCGATTCAGATGGCGAGCCTGCCCGACGGCACCAACTATGTGCAACAGTCGGTTCTAAATGCGACCGCCAAGCAGCTCCAGGTAACGACAACAAATTCCAATTACCAACTACTCGGAGGGCACTGACGAGCGGCAGCGGTCAACATGGAGTCGCCAGCCGAGATTGAGATTCGGCCCGCCGGCCAGGGCGATGCTGGCGCTATCCTGAAGTGCCTGGCTGCTGCCTTCGAGCCCTATCGCGCAGAATATTCACCAGCCGCTTTTGCCGACACCGTTTTGGACGAAGCAACGGTGCACGTTCGTTTCCTGCAGATGCACGTCCTGGTTGCGACCGCGTCCGGCAACGTCGTGGGAACGATCTCTGGGGTGTGCCACGGCGGAGAAGGTCATTTGCGCGGAATGGCAGTCTTGCCCGAGTGGCGCCGTCTGGGTGTTGCCGCGAAACTACTCGCCGCAATTGAAAGCTACTTGAGAGCGCGCGGATGCAACCGAATCACGCTGGACACAACCTTGCCACTCCAGGCCGCCATGAAATTTTACGAGAAAAATGGCTACCGTCGTGCGGCAAACGTGGCGGATTTTTTCGGCATGCCGCTGCTCCAATACGTCAAGCAACTCTAGCTCCCCACTCACGCCGCAATCCCGATCCGCCGGATCAAATCCCGCTGCTCGGCTTTGCTCTCCGCCCCAATCGTGAATGCATCCAGAAGCCCCAGCGATAATGCATGCTTCAAAGCTTCGTCCTGACGCGCACGCAAATCTCCCTGGCCCAGGATCTTCATGCCGACAATCCCTTTCCCGGCAGCTCGCATTTCGCGTAATACGTCGGCCACGGTTTTAGGATCGGAATCCATGTGCGAGCCGATTGGATTCATGCGCACCAGATCGACTTCCACCCACGCCGACTTGGCCGCCGCCCGCAGCCCCTCAATGCTGTGGCACGAACAGCCGTGCGCCCGAATGATGCCTTTCTGCTTGGCTTCAGACAGAACGTCCATCACTCCTTTATAGCGCTCCGCCCAATCTCCTTCTGTCACGCAGTGGATCAGGCAAATGTCCAGGTAATCGGTGCCAAGCTCGCGGCGGAAACGATCAAGGTCGGCGCGCGCGGACTTGGGATCGCGCGAGAACGTCTTTGTCAGCACAGTGACTTTATCGCGAGGCAACTGCTTGAGCGCCGCAGCCACATGCGGATGGCTTCCGTAGGCATCGGCCGCGTCGAAGAACCGCAACCCCTGGTCGTAACCGTTGAGCAGTAGTTCAGAAAGCCCTTTGACGCCAAGCGCAGTCTGATTCGAATGATGGTCGTAACCAATCGTGCCCGTCCCCATCGCGAGCCGGCTAGTCTTGATGCCAGTCTGTCCCAGCACTACCGTATCTGACGCGCTGAACTTTTTCGTCAAGGCCGGCGCGGAAGTAGCCCACGCCGCCAGGCCCCGCGAGCCAACCCAAGCCGCTCCCAAGCCGCGGAACGCATGAACGATGAAATCGCGACGCTTCATGGCTACCTCCGTAGAACCAGCTTCCCTCTGATATGGACTTCTCCAGGGAAATTTGGCTATCGACGTGTAGCGCGGGCGCCCTCGCCCGCGTAGCCCGCCCCTACGCCGCGGGCGTGTTCTCAAAGTCCGCCGCCGTTGACTTTTGATTGATTGTGGAAATTGATTCGAAACTTAAACATCAGACCATGGCAAGCGCTACTCGAACTCAATCTTCTCGAATCCCAAACCCTGCAACAGACTGTTGATCGTCGAAGCCGCATTCTGCTGGGCAGTCTGCAAAATGCCATCGGCCAACGCCGCCGCTTGCAGCTCCCGTTCCGCCTCCTGACGCACTTCCGTTTCCAGATTTGGATCAGTCGGCACCAGCAGCCCGGTTTGTCTGGAATACACGCGAGTCTTCGCGCTGTCGAGCCGGGTGCTGAACACCTGCGATGCTGGAAGACGCAAATGCACTTCTCTGCCATTCAGTCGAACGTCACCCGGCTTCAAACTCGAAAAATCAATCCCCGCCACAACTTCGCCGTGCACCATCATCAAAAGCCGATCTCCAGCAAGAAAGTCCGGAAAGATAGGATTCTCTTTCGCTCCCGTAACCAGTTTGTCCATCGTGTAAACCACAGTCTCCAGCCGCTGCAGCCTCTGAATGCGATCAACCACGGTGGGCTGGCTCACATCGATGCTAAGAACTCTGCCGGTCACCGACGACCAGACATGGCTCAACAAACTCCGCCCGGAATTTCGTGACAGCATTAACCATCCCAGAGATCCGGCAAACACCACCCCGACAATTAATCCGGCGACCAGCGCCAACATAACCGAAGATCGAGAAGATGCAGGAGGCATGCCGCAAGATTATCATTGTGTGAGGCGGACACCCTTGTCCGCCGAGCATTGCCCAGGTTTTCCTTCAATTAAAGTCGTCATCCTGAAGGCCCGCGTCCTTCAGCGGGCCGAAGGATCCGGCGCGTAGTGTTTCAATCTACCCCTTTTAACTACGGCGGGCCGCATTCCCCCGCATCCCCGACCCCGCCGCGAGCATCTACTCCCCATGGAATTTCGACAACTCGGTCACTCCGGATTAAAAGTTCCCGTTCTCAGTTTCGGCGCCGGAACCTTCGGCGGACGCGGCGAATTCTTTCAAGCCTGGGGCAACACCGACGTGAAGGAAGCCACGCGCCTGGTAGACGTCTGCCTCGAAGCCGGAGTCAACTTCTTCGACACCGCCGACGTGTACTCTCAAGGCGTATCGGAGGAAATCCTCGGCAAAGCAATCGCCGGGCGCCGCAGCCAGGTTTTAATTTCCACCAAAGCCACGTTTGCTATGGGCGACGGACCCAACGATCTCGGCTCCTCCCGCTATCACGTGATCCAGTCTTGCGAGGCCAGCCTGCGCCGCCTCAACACCGACTATATCGACGTCTACCACATGCACGGATTCGACGCGCAGACGCCAGTCGAAGAAACTCTCAAGACTCTGGACACGCTGGTGCAGAGCGGAAAAGTCCGCTACATCGCCTGCTCCAATTTCTCGGGATGGCATTTGATGAAGTCCCTCGCCGTCTCCGAAGGATACGGCTGGGCGCGTTACGTAGCCCATCAAGCCTACTATTCGCTGGTAGGCCGCGACTTCGAGTGGGAACTGATGCCGCTTGGCCTGGACCAGGAAGTAGCAACCATCGTCTGGAGTCCCTTAGGGTGGGGCAGGCTTACCGGGAAAATCCGTCGCGGCCAACCACTCCCAGAAGTAAGCAGGCTGCACAGCACCGCCGAACAGGGCCCGCCGGTTGCGAACGAATATCTCTACACGGTAGTGGACGCCCTCGACGAAGTCTCCCGCGAAACCGGAAAAACCATTCCGCAAATCGCTCTGAACTGGCTCCTGCAAAGGCCGACGATAGCAAGCGTAATCATCGGCGCCCGCAACGAAGAACAACTGCGCCAAAACCTAGCCGCGGCAGGATGGAACCTAACCCCCGAACAAGTAGCCAGACTCGACGCCGCCAGCGAAGTAACCCCAGCCTACCCCTACTGGCACCAACGCCAATTCACCAGAAACCCAAAACCCGTGTAGGGTTGAAGAAATCTGGGAATTCATCGCAGCTGATAACCTCGACGCCGACGATCGTGTACGCGGAGGAATCTTCGAAGCGATCCGCTCTCTCCCCCTCTTTCCTTACGGCGGCCACATCCGTCCCGGCCTCACCGGATGGTCCTCCGGTTTCAATGTCCTACGAGACTATGTGATCGTTTACGCGCCCGATAAGAAACCGCTCCACGTTATCGCCGTGCTGCACGAACGCCGCAACCCACGCGTGATCGCAGCCATACTCCGCAGAAGGCCCCGAACCATCCCCAAAGCGGAAAAAGCCACGCTCATTTCTGAACGTGGCCTTTATTTTTGTCGGCAACGACGTAACGCTTCCCGTCTCTAGAACGGGAGCAGCAGCTTGTCCGGGCCTTCGATTTCGTTTTTGGCCTCCAGGAACTCTTCGCTCCATGGCTTGCCCGCGCACTCGGGGCACTCGTCGATCATGTCGCCAATGGCAAAACAGTGATAGCAGGTTCCTTCGGAGCTCGCGCCAGGGAACTTCTTACATGTCTTGCAGGGCTTGAAGAACTCGCGTTCGAGCGCTCGGTGCTCGCCCCATAATTCGCGCTCACACATGACGCACATCATCTCCTCCTGACTGCCCTCTCCTTCGCCCGAGCGTGCGCTTAACGCGGATATTTTTCCTTAGCCATTAATATAACTCCATCACCTTGTTCCAGATTCTCTAAATGAAAGTCGATACCGCTTTATCGCAGTCATCCATCCCAAAACGGAAAAGGTCACACTCATCTCTGAACGCGGCCTTTATCTATGCCGGCGACGACCGGGCGTGAGCGAAGCGGGAGATACAAACCGGAACTTTTCGTATTGGACCCATAAATATGGTAATATGGGTACGTGAAGACGACTCTCGAAATCCCCGATTTCCTGTTCCGCCGCGCAAAATCCGCCGCCGCCCAACGCGGTATTCCCTTGCGCCAGCTCGTCACCGAGGCGGTCCAGGAGAAATTGAGAACGACCTCCCAGGAAAAGCCTTGGATGAAGCATGTCGGACGGCTCAAACACCTGCATAAGGAGCGCAAGCAAATCGAAAAGCGGGTGGAAGAAGCGTTCGAGCGGATCGATCGGGAAGTCTGGCAGTGATTTTCCGGAAATGATTCTTGATACCAATGCCCTGTCGGCTGCGGCTGACGACGATCCCGGCCTGGCGGCCGTTCTCGCGCGCGCCGAACAGATGGCGCTCCCCGTAATTGTGCTCGGCGAGTATCGCCGCGGCATCGCCCGGTCGCGTCATCGGACCAGTTACGAAAACTGGCTGGAGGCACTGCTCAATGACTGCCTGGTATTGGACATTCAGGAGCCGACCACTCACTATTACGCCGAGATCAGCCTCGAACTAAAGCGCCAGGGCAAGCCCATTCCGACCAACGATCTTTGGATTGCCGCGCTCTGCCGTCAGCATTCTCTTCCCCTCCTGAGCCGCGATCGCCATTTCGATTTGGTGGCCGGGATCAAGCGCATCGCTTGGTGATCAGCGGTTCGACTCGAGCCGCGGCAACGACCGGATTTTTATTCTGAGGTGAGGCCGCAGGACTCCTTCACACTTTCGCTTGCAGTACAATCGGCCCTGCCGGGCTTTGAAGATGGTAATAGGAGCAGCGTTAACACATACGAAGTGGGTAAGAAGAGTGGGATTCTTTCTCATTGCCCTTGGACTTGTGCCGTGGGGCCTGTGGACGCTCTTCGATTCGACGCGCAACTGGTCGCTCGTAAACGATGTTCCGATAACCCTCTCGAAGGGAAGCCACTACACCACCAGCATGGTCAAAACGAATATGAGCGCGCTCTATTCCATCTACATCGATGCTGATGTCCCGAAAGGAACCGATGACTCCCAACCGACCGAGGCCGAGAAAGAGTTAGCCTGCCAAGTCGGGGTGAACGACCCCGAGAAGCAGCCATGCCCCAACCTTCCTGTATGGAAGTTCCACTGGACGCTAACCAGCGACGGCGGCACGCTTCAAGGAGATTCCGACAAGACAATTAGGCAAGGTCGGATTAACTCCGTTACAGGCATCTCCCGTGAGATAGGAGAATTTCAAACCGTGGCGGGTCGCCGTTACAAGTTTGATCTCGACGTATTGTTCGATAATCGCGACCCAAGAATTACGAATCCACGTTTAATGGTAGCGGTGTCTGATTTTCATGGCGAGTCCTCAATGTTCATTTCTGGTCTGCTCAGGTTTAGCTGCCTATCGATTGCTTCTGTCGGATTGCTTTTAGTTCTTGGGCCGTTTTTGCTGGAGTGGTGCAAGCGAAGGCGAGCACGATGAGGCTTGGCGGCAGGGCATCTGCTGATTGGAAGCAACCTCGATCGCCAGGCGTTGGCAGTAAATCACTGCCCCCTCTAACACCGACCCACCTTCCGGCTAAGAATTGCAGACCAAGCGGAAAAGGTCACGCTCATTTCTGAACCTGGCCTTATTGATGCCGGCAACGGCCGAATTTTATCCTGAGGTAAAGCCGAAGGACTCCCACACACTTTCGCGTGCAGGGCCATCGGCCCTGCGGGGCTTAACCTGAGGCGCTTAGACTTTGCGCGCGGGAGCCTCTCGTCATCACGGGCCCTTGGTACCTTCGTAATCCTCGCCTCGCGAATTCGCTAGGGTACGCACATGGACCCAGCAAATACTTCTAATATGAGAAACTTTTCCATTTTCGCCACGCTGCTGTTCTGCGCATTGGCCGCGAACTCCTATGCGCAGGATCGCACTATCTGGCGTGCTGCCGAAAGCGAGACGATCCCTTTGGAGCCCGCCAGCCTGCACGCCGGCCACGAGTACCGTCCCGCTGTCGGGGGCGGCGGCATGCACGTGCAGATCGACTCCAGATACCCGGTCACCGTGGCTATGGCTTGGGCCGATGAATGGAACGCCGCTATGCGGCAACCCGACGCCCCTGCGAATTTCAGCCTGCTCTGCGTGAAGGAGCATGTCACCAACGCGATTTACGAGTGTCATCTTCCCTCCGAACGCCCGATGATCATCACCTTTCGCGACGAGCGCAGGCCCGAGAAGCCCGTCCTCGCCTCCATTGGCGCCATCCTCGGACCCGGAGCGAGGCAATTTATGTCCCCCAACGATCTCCACATCCTGTACTACAATTGCATTCAGCCTGAGTTCCACTGGCAACGCATCCTGAACGAAAAATACCAGATCACGACGGTACCCAAGGTCTACAGTCTGATGACTCCCGACCACGACGGCCAGGAACTCAGCCTCAAGATCAAGTCGCCCATCCCCCTGACGGTCGCTCTGCTGCCATCGCATCTTGCCGACCAGGTCTACGACAGGACCATGACCCTCACCGACGCACTCGACCAAACCGGCTGCAAAGAACGTGGCGTCCAGTCCATGAACTTCAACTGCACTTTTAACGTCGCCAATGGCTCGCAAACCCTGCTGATCCTCCCTGACATCGATTTTAAGGGCCACAAGAAAGCCACGGTCGAGGCCGACACGGTAAAGTGCGTCGAGCATTGTGAGTTATTGAGCCCCCCTCCGAATCCGTAGCAACTCTGTCATCATCCGTAGAGACTCTGTCATCCCGAGCGAAGTCGAGGGACCTTGCGTTCTCTAACGCCGGGTGCCCCACCCTAGCCGCGTTCTGTGCGGCTAGAGTGGGATTGCGTCGAAGATCGGCGAGCTTGAGTTCACATTCGTCGGCTTGGAGAGGATATCGATCGAGGAAAAGCTTCGCGCCGACTCGATTGATTGCTCCCTGCTTGAAGCGGCCCGCGCGGTGAAGCGGTTTACATTTATTGAGTGGCAGGGGAATGACAGCACCCGGCTTCAGAAAACCTTCAAGGACTTTTTCCGAATCGCTGAATTCAAGACAGGAAAACTTAAAGAGTTGTGGCTGACGGACGACACTTATGTTCTAAAGCATTTGCGAAGCAGATCCAGCGTCAGGAGTGCAACGCACAAACATCGCGATGTATGGGAAGCCTTTCAGTTGAAATACCCAACGATCGAAAGAGTAAACGATTACTACCGACTGCACGCGGGGTCGGTGGCTATTCGCGTCTACACTCCCCTAGGTTCAGAGTTAACCGGAAAGGCCACGCTCATTTCTGAACGTGGCATTAATTAATGCAGGCGACGACCTACTTCCCCACAACTTTAACCCAAAACGGCGGAGCCCCAGCCCGGCCTTCCGCATCCTATTCTCTAGATAAAGGAGGAACCTATGCACGTTGTACTCGGAGCAAGCGGCAATACTGGACACGTTGTGGCGCAGAATCTTTTGGCCCGCAAGCAAAAGGTTCGTGTCGTCGGCAGAAACGCAGCTCACTTGCAAGCCCACGCGGCGCAGGGTGCGGAGGTATTCATCGCCGACGTCACCGATGCGGCCGCCCTCACCAAGGCTTTTCAAAATGCAGACTCAGCCTACGTCCTGATTCCACCCAACCCCACCAGCAACGATCCTCTCGCTTACTCGGAACGCGTCAGCGATGCCATCGCAACCGCTTTGAAAAATGCGGGAGTCAAGCATGTGGTTGCGCTCAGCAGCATCGGAGCCGACAAAAACCAAGGAACCGGCCCCGTGGTCGGCCTGCACAAACTCGAGCAAAAACTGAACCAGATCGACGGCGCCAACGTACTCTTTCTGCGCGCCGTCTCCTTCATGGAAAACACCCTGCCGCAAGTGAATGTCGTTTCGACGATGGGCTTTGTCGGCGGCCCGATTCGCCCCGACCTCAAGCTTCCAATGATCGCCACCCGCGACATCGGAGCAGTTGCCGCCGAGGCGCTTCTACGTCTCGACTTCCGCGGCAAGCAAACCCAGGAGTTGCAGGGCCAGCGCGATATCACCTACAACGAGGTGGCCGCGATTATCGGCAAGGCCATCGGCAAGCCTGATCTTAAATACAAGCAACCGCCCGACGAACAGATGCGGCCTGCGCTGGTTCAGTCTGGGATGTCCGAGCCGTTTGCCAACCTGCTTCTCGAAATGTCAGCCAGCCTGAACTCAAGATCCATGCGCGCCCTCGAACCGCGCACATCCCGCAATACGACTCCGACGACCTACGAAACCTTCGTCGCCGAAGTCTTCGTCCCAGCCTATCAACACCAGGCAGCAGCGTAAGCAGTCTGGGCAGGAGATCAAAGCGGAAAAGGCCACGCTCATTTCTGAACGTGGCCTTTATTTATTCCGGCAACGACCGGATTTATCCTGAGGTGAAGCCGAAGGACTCCCACACACGTTCGCGTGCAGGGCCATCGGCCCTGCGGGGCTTAACTTCCGTGTTCGGGATGGGAGGTGGCGCCTCCGCGGTAAGATCACCGGCACCTTGAGGCGTTTAGCAGGCGTGAGCGAAGCGGGCGTTCTCCGTGGCTCGACTCAGGAACCTGACGGCGCGCTCAACGGTCCATATCGCGCGTCGCGGTATTTCAAGCTGAATACGATTGCCACGATGGCCAAGACGATCGGGCAAAAGATGCTGGCCTCAGGCCCGACCGTTCCGCCGGTCAGCCAGCGCGGCCCACTAAACGATGCGTTGAGAAGATTCTGGGATGGCAGTAAGCCGCTATTTGGAACACCGTACAAGAACGTCTGACCCCAGTCATATCCCAGGTGAAAGCCGACCGCACACCATAAGTTTCCTGTCCGGCGGAGAAACAGGCACAACAACAAACCGAACGAAACCACCGACAGATCTCCCAAAACGGTTTCTCCGCCATTGGTGCCGTGAACCAGCCCGAATAAACCCGAGAGCAAAAATGCGGACGGCCAGAATCCCATGCCAGTCGTCAGTGTGAACTGCGCGTATCCGCGAAACAAAAATTCCTCGGCCAAGCCGGAAAGCAAGAATGCCAGCCCCCAGTCGGCCGCTGCGGTCAAAATCACGGTGCCATGGATCGCCGCGCTGGTGAACCGTACGCCATGCAGGACGAAAATTGCGAGCACCGTACTGCTGGTAGCGAGCAGGCCTATCAATAGTCCTACCCGAAAGTTTTTCCTCAGCGCCTGGCTCCTGGGAAGGCCATATTGGCCCAGCCTGCGGCCTTCAATCTTGCTCATGATCCAGGCCGCAACTGCCAGGATGAAGCAGACAAGTAGATCCGGCGCGATGATTCTCATCGGTGTCAGTTGCACCGGATCCAGCGCGGTCGGGAAGAAGCGGCTAATGATCATTCGCGCTACCCTCGACATTGCCATTATGATCGCCATGAAGATTAGCAGGCGCCATCCCGCGCGCAAGCCATTCGGACCAATGAAAATTCGCTTGGTCGTCGAGTCCGCTGGCGGTGTCTGAGGATCATGTCGTATTGTCATTTCTTGAGATGTCATTGATGTGCCCCCCAACGATGTGCCCCCCAACTGCTTTTTACGGAACAGGGCTTTCATAAGTTTCAACGGAGAAAAAATCGTAGGGCAGAAGGCCCACGGATTCAACTTTGGAGCCCTCTGCGGGTAAACGGAAAAGGCCAATCATGTTTCCATGACTGGCCTTTATTTATGCCGGCAACGACCTACTCTCCCACACACCTTCGGGTCAGTACAATCGGCCCTGCGGGGCTTAACTTGAGGCGCCTTGCGGGCGTGAGCGCAGCGGGAGCCCGCAGCCGAAATCCCGAGCGAAGCGAGGGATCGACGCTTGTTCGGTCCTGAGCCGGCCCTGGTCTTCGCAGGACGTCATTATGGTCAGGGGGGCTGCGAGGCGCTGACGTTGCCCTCATAAGCCGAGATAGACGTTCTACCTAGGTGACGGGCTGCCATTAGTCTGTGGCCGCCATCGTTGATCTCCATCGCCGCCAACGGCGCCTTCATTTCGATCGGATGACATTCTTCCCAATACCTAGCTAGATAAGCGATGCGTCGAACGTGCCACATCCGGTTTCCAAGGTGCGGGTTCAGGTCATTGCAACATGACTCGAATTTCTCCTCGTCTATGGCCCCTTGAATCTCGTGATGGCTTGGGGGGAACCCAGAGCAATCCCACCAAGGGTGCGTTTGGCTGGATCTACTTTGTAGTTCGCAATGCTTTTGGAGGAGATCTGCAACCGATAACCGGGTCACGATGCGCCCATTGGAGATTTCCATAGCGGTTATTTCGCGTCTTCCGCGTCCACGGGTTGAAATGCCGGAATTAGCTTCCACAGCAAACCATTGAAGGCGGGTCGAGAATGACATTTTTCGCCGTTTACGTGGCAGGCGGTCGGTTCGGAAAACGTCAATGCTCCCTTTTCGTTTGCCGTCCATCCGCCCACAAAGAAGGCAATGGTTTGCCCTTCAAAAGCGTCGACAACTAGAATTTCCTCAACAACGGCATGAGACTTGCTGCCGGGAGGGAAACTGGGGGTGTCGCGTTCAAGCTGCACGTAGCAGACTTGTGTCGTAGCATCATAGTGCGCTAGTTCAAATCTATAGGGTGAGCCTTGCTGGATTTTCTCGGTGGCTCTCTCGGCGTTTCTGTCGGCGACGTATTTTTGTGCCTGTTCATAGCATGCCCGCTTGTCGGCCAAGTCAGCGCGTTTAGTCGGTTGCGCTTGTCCGTGCATCGATGCACTAAAAGACAGCGTCAAGGCAGCAAACATGAAAAAATTCACGTCCGATCTCCGGTTCGGCTATGGTCGACTGAAGTAAAGCACATTATGCACCTACTTCTGCGGAGTCATTGGTTCTCCCGCAAAAGGAAAGGGCCAGATTGATTTCTCAACCTGGCCTTTATTAATGCCGGCAACGACCTACTCTCCCACACACTTTCGCGTTTTGACACTGCCCACCCAACTCTCTAGACTAGCACCTATGGAAGTGCACCTTCGTCCAGAAACCGAGTCCCGCCTGCAAGAGCTCGCCGCCAAAACCGGACGCGCCCCCGATGACCTCGTCGAGGACGCCATGGCCGGATACCTCCAGGAACTCGCCCACGTGCGCGAAACCCTGGGCAGCCGCTACGATGACCTCAAGAGCGGCCGCGCCCAACCCGTCGACGGTGAAGATGCCCTCGCCAGCCTTCGGCGCAAGAGTGCAGACCGTCGCGCCAATCGTTCATGACCACATTTGTCCTCCACCCGGAGGCATACGCAGACCTCGACGAAATTTGGGAATACATCGCGGATGAGAATCTCGACGCCGCCGACCGCGTGCGTGATGAAATCTTTCAAACGATCCAGTCCCTTGTCGCGTTCCCGCATCGGGGCCACAGCCGTCTCGATCTCACTTCACGCCCGTTGCTTTTCCACTCCGTGCGAGACTACGTCATCGCCTACGCGCCGGACGAAAAACCGCTGGCCGTGATCGCCGTTTTGCACGGACGCCGCAGTCCTCGCGTGATCGCTGCCATACTTCAAGGGAGAGACTGAAGCGCCGCCCAAGCGGAAAAAGCGCAAGATCAAACACAAAGGCAGCGGACAAGAGTGTCCGCTCTACACATTCGCAGTAAAGCGGAAAAGGCCACGCTCATTTCTGAACGTGGCCTTTATTTAATGCCGGCAACGACCTACTCTCCCACACACTTTCGCGGGACATTCGCCTACCAGCGATAGCGGGTTGAACAACAGGCGACTGCGAAAATCAGTCTTGGGAGAGCCCGTCTAATGACGATTCACTCCCATCAGCCGGAAATGGAAAACTCTTACCTGAGCGGACTCCAGCGTTTCGAATGTCCCGCAATTCCACACTGCCCTGTAGGTCGGGCTTTTTCTTTATATCGTTTATTATCTGACTTCTGGGCGGATCGCTCAAAATCTTAGGAATTAGCCTGAACACGAGAGTAACTGCTGATCGCTTCGAAATGCTTCTGGCTGAACTCGTGATCTCTCGTCCTCCTGCCGGAAAATCCGGGCCAAACGGATTGTCCGCGACCAGCCTTATGGGTTGTTCCGCAGTACCATCATTCAAGGTTAGATATGCCTCTGGTCGTACCAGCCCATCGGTGTCACCACTGTTCAGAACCGTTATCCATATTTCCAACTCCCCCGTCTTCTCGGCCTTGTAGGACTGGAGGTAGTCGAGGATCTGCTGCGACAGCTTACTTGCCTCGTTGTCGGATTGGATCGCTGAGTCGATCGCGTCTAAGAGAGCTCTCTTTCGATCTGCTTCTCCTGTCGCATGCAGAATATTTGCGGGCGCGTCTGGTCCCAGGTGGGGCTGGATGATTGCGAGATTGCCTCCTATGTCGCTGCCCGAGCCAGGCGTTACCTTGTTGATCGAGGCGCGAGCTTGGTCCAGTTCCGAGACCTATTGCTTCACATGATCCAAAAAGGCATTCAGGTATAGTTTGATCTTAGATATTACCGGCGCATCCCATTTCTGACCCACTTTCTGGCCGAAGACAAAGTCGCAGCTTGAAAATGGCGACGAACCGCACCAGCGGCCGAATTGGGTATTCTTCGATAGCTTGTCCGCAAGCTCGGCCTTAGGAGGAAGGCTTTCCGTTTGCGGTTTGAATTGAACGTACTCGACGCTCAATCGATCCCGGCTTAGAAGATCATTAAGTTTGTAGCCAACGAAGACCATCACAACGCTGACCACGAACGCAAGTAGTGCGTTTCGGAGTGAGTCACCCACAGTCGCCCCCCGGCAGCATCTAGATTTGCTCCGTCATTCTACATACGATGTCAAGGAACATCGCTTGTGCCCGAGCTAAATGCTCAAGTAGACACTAGTGTCCGCCTCTAAAAGGAAAAGGCCAATCTGATTTCTCAGACTGGCCTTTATTTATGCCGGCAACGACCTACTCTCCCACACACTTTCGCGTGCAGTACAATCGGCCCTGCGGGGCTTAACTTCCGTGTTCGGGATGGGAACGGGTGGAGCCCCCGCGGTAAGATCACCGACAACTTGATCGCGCGGAGCGCGAAGCTTTTAGCAATTAGCCTTTAGCACTTAGCCAAACCCCGAAGGGCCAAATGCTAAGTGCCAAGTGCTAAATGCGATTTTTCAAAGATCATGAGGACGATGCCTCACAACTGAATAGATTGGGTGTGGCTTACTTTCATCTTTGTTTACTTCCGATTTCAACCACGTGTTACTTCGGCTTTTCGTCGGCGCACAGTCGTTAGCGTTGACTCTCAACGCCACCCAAGTTCTGGCAGCGTTTGAAACTCGCCTTTAGCTCAATCCAGGTTCGGACTGAGTGCTAAATGCTAAGTGCTAACGGCTGTTTTTAATGCACCGAGTAAATTTTATGGTCAAGCCGAACGGGCGATTAGTGCGGGTAAGCTTCACACATTACTGCGCTTTCACTTCCCGTCTATCAACCAGGTAGTCTTCCTGGGCCCTTCTTATCCCTTACGGGTTGGGAGATCTCATCTCGAGGAGTGCTTCCCGCTTATATGCATTCAGCGGTTATCACTACCGAACTTCGCTACCCAGCTATGCCGTTGGCACGACAGCTGGAACACAAGAGGTTCGTCCATCCCGGTCCTCTCGTACTAAGGACAGGTCCTCTCAAATCTCCTGCGCCCACAACAGATAGGGACCGAACTGTCTCGCGACGTTCTGAACCCAGCTCACGTACCGCTTTAATAGGCGAACAGCCTAACCCTTGGAACCTTCTACAGCTCCAGGATGCGATGAGCCGACATCGAGGTGCCAAACCGGAGCGTCGATATGAACTCTTGGCTCCGATCAGCCTGTTATCCCCGGCGTACCTTTTATCCGTTGAGCGATGGCCCTTCCATACAGAACCACCGGATCACTAACGCCTACTTTCGTACCTGCTCGACTTGTAGGTCTCGCAGTCAACCACGCTTATGCGTTTGCACTCGTCGGCTGATTTCCAAACAGCCTGAGCGTAGCTTCGCGCGCCTCCGTTACTGTTTAGGAGGCGACCGCCCCAGTCAAACTACCCGTCTTACTATGTCCCTCTCCCAGTTCATGGGAGTAGGTTAGAACCACAGAACTCGCAGGGTGGTATCTCACCGGTGGCTCCTCCAAGCCCGAGAGCCTGAAATCAAAGCCTCCCACCTATCCTGCGCAGCAAGTGCCATAGTTCATAGTAAAAGTGTAGTAAAGGTGCACGGGGTCTTTCCGTCTAGTTGCGGGCAACCGGCATCTTCACCGGCACTACAAGTTCGCCGTGTCACTCATTAAGACAGTCGCACTTTCGTTACGCCATTCGTGCAGGTCGGAACTTACCCGACAAGGAATTTCGCTACCTTAGGACCGTTATAGTTACGGCCGCCGTTCACTGGGGCTTCAGTTCGAAGCTTCACCTTGCGGTTGACCTCTCCCTTTAACCTTCCAGCACCGGGCAGGCGTCAGCCCCTATACGTCGTTTTCGACTTTGCAGAGACCTGTGTTTTTGTTAAACAGTCGCAGTGCGCATTTCTCTGCGGCCTCTTCGGGCTTTGACACCCTAGTGAGGCACCCCTTCTCCCGAAGTTACGGGGTTAATTTGCCGAGTTCCTTAACAAGTGTTCTCACGAGCGCCTTTGGATATTCTCCTCGTCTACCTGTGTCGGTTTGAGGTACGGTTCCCTTACGTTCTCCTTAGAGGTTTTTCTTGGCAGCGTGGAATCGGCAGCTTTCACCCATACGGGTTACTGCTTTGCGTCTCAGTGATAACTTCCCGGCGGATTTGCCTACCGGAAACACCTTACACGCATCGACCGTCATAGCCATAGGACGGCCTGCTTATCCTCCTGCGTCACCCCATCGTGATAACGAACACAAGGGAGGTCCGGAATATTAACCGGATGTCCATCAGCTACGCCTTTCGGCCTCGCCTTAGGGACCGCCTGACCCTGAGCGGATTAACCTTTCTCAGGAAACCTTAGACTTTCGGCGCGGAGGGTTCCCACCTCCGTTATCGCTACTTATGCCGGCAGGGTCTCTTCTCAACCGTCCACCAGTCTTTTCAGTCTAGCTTCAAACTGTTGAGAATGCTCTCCTACCACGCATCGACTTTCATCGATGCATTCGCTGCTTCGGTACCAAGCTTGAGCCCCGTTATATTGTCGGCACCGGACCGCTTGACCAGTGAGCTATTACGCTTTCTTTAAAGGATGGCTGCTTCTAAGCCAACCTCCTGGCTGTCTGGGCGTTCCGACTTCCTTTCCCACTTAGCTTGGATTTGGGGACCTTAGCAGGCGATCTGGACTGTTTTCCTCTCGACGACGAAGCTTAGCCCCCGCCGTCTGACTCCCGGATTGGTTGTTCAATGGCATTCTGAGTTTCGTTGGGTTCTGTAAGCTGGAAAGCCCCATAGCCCATCGAGTACTTTACCACCACGACAAATCATCCGAGGCTAGCCCTAAAGCTATTTCGGAGAGAACGAGCTATCACGGAATTTGATTAGCCTTTCACCCCTACCCTCAGCTCATCGGAGCTTTTTTCAACAAACACCCGTTCGGCCCTCCAGTAGGTTTTACCCTACTTTCAGCCTGGCCAAGGGTAGATCATCCCGCTTCGCGTCTATTCCTGCCAACTGATTCGCCCTATTAGGACTCGCTTTCGCTACGGCTCGCTTTCGCTTAACCTTGCTGACAAGAATAACTAGCCGGCTCATTATGCAATAGGCACGCGGTCAGACTTTCGGCTTACGCCGCATAGTCCTCCCACCGTTTGTAGGCACACGGTTTCAGGTACTATTTCACTCCCCTCGCAGGGGTTCTTTTCGCCTTTCCCTCACGGTACTGGTTCACTATCGGTCAGAAGCTAGTATTTAGCCTTACGGAATGGTCTCCGTAGCTTCCCACAGGGTTTCTCGTGCCCCGCGGTACTCAGGTATCGACTTCGAGTCTGGTCAGCTTTCACCTACGTGGCTATCACACTCTATGGCCCCTCTTTCCAGAGGGCTTCGGTTAGCCGCCAGATTGGTAACTCTACTGTTGTCGACCCTACAACCCCAATAACACCCGAGGGTGGTACTGGTTTAGGCTGTTGCGATTTCGCTCGCCACTACTTTCGCAATCGAGGTTTCTTTCTTTTCCTCCAGGTACTGAGATGGTTCACTTCCCTGGGTTCGCTCGTACCCGACTATGGATTCATCGGGCCGTACGTGGGTTTTACCCACGTGGGTTTCCCCATTCGGAAATCCCCGGATCAAAGCCTGCTTGCGGCTCCCCGAGGCTTATCGCAGCTTGCCACGTCCTTCATCGCCTGCTTCTGCCAAGGCATCCACCATGCGCCCTTAGTAGCTTGACCATAAAATTTACTCGACACACGGCAGCTTCGCTTCGATCAATTCTTACTCACGCTGTCATCCCGAGCGCAGCATCGGTTCGCGAAGCGAAACGATGCGGAGTCGAGGGACCTTGAGTTTGTTTTGATTTCGGCAAAACCACCACACGCCGCGCAAACTCTATGGGCCTAGATCCTGCTCATCGCACGCAACATAGGTTTTCCTTTGTGAACCTTCGTGCCCTTT
>Ga0207048_10018_pt1:45000-54544 | contig 54544 bp, 59 predicted proteins | sample Alteio_BWMinCont_65_FD_153301 | JGI IMG/M metagenome (GOLD analysis project Ga0207048, IMG submission 153301) | Enriched cells from forest soil in Barre Woods Harvard Forest LTER site, Petersham, Massachusetts, United States -... | ecosystem: Environmental > Terrestrial > Soil >...
GCCCAGACCAGCAACTTTGGATTCGCCAGTGCTTCCACGTGCGCCATTGGGTCAAAGCGTGGCAGTTGCCCAGCGGATAGTCAAGGGGTTTCGTCGGAGGGAACCGTGAAGTCTGTCCAAGTTTGAGGGTAATTCAGAGAGGACGTCGACAAGGCAGCTATGGAGTCCGACGCCGCACTTGAGTAGTGATCTCTGCAGTTTCTGAATCGGCTTTGGCGCGTTCCTCAGGGGTCATTTTGGTGGCGCGTTCGTTGATCTCATTGGCTACGCGTTCGGCCAATCGCAAGACCAGCTTTTTTCTAAGAACACGGGCAGCGCGGGTGATCGTATCGATCGTCACGGCAGTGTTCTGCGGATCCAACAGGCGATCGAGTTGCGATCTGCTGGTGTGTAGCTCGCGGGCCATCGCTTGCTTTGTCTTCTTTTGCTGCTTCATGGCCTGCTCAAGTTGCCAAGCGAGAATTCGCTTCACCGCGGCAGCCTCGGATTCCTCCCTGATGCCTTCTTGCTCAAGGAAGGTGTCAAAGGTCGATCCCCTGTGATCGTGAGCTCGATTTGTCTGCTTCTTCTTCAAGCGTCCTCTGTCGATTTTTGCCGACACAGATTGAGTGTACCATATGCGGTACACAGCAGGCGATGGTCGGAGTATTTCGGGCTCGATCTCTTTTGCGCCCCTGCGGGGCCTGGGTCTTTTTTCTGGGCTTGCCCAGGACTTCGTCCGGACTGGGGTCCTGGACTTTGTCCTGGGCTGTTTTCTTTCGCCCCTCCGGGGCTGGAGTTTGGTGGGGTTGGCATCGGGGTGACTCGCGTCTTGTGCGAATGCCTAGATGCCTTTTTGTTGACGTAGGCAAACAGCAGATCCCTCGGCTGCGCTCGGGATGACAATTCATAAGATGGGACGCGGGCGGTGCCGTGCGCCTGTGATGCTTGTCACATTCGATTGCGGAAGGAAACGCAAGGTCCCTCGACTTCGCTCGGGGTGACAGTGGGTGGGGAGCGCCCTTCGCCTGTTTCTTCTGGCCTCCCTGCGGGGCTCGGATCTTTTTTCTGGGCTTACCCAGGACTTCGTTTGGACTGGCGTCCTGGACTTTGTCCTGGGCTGTTTTCTTTCGCCCCTTCGGGGCTGGGGTTTGGTGGGTGTTGGCATCGCGCTGGCTGACGTCTTGGTGCGAATGGCTCGATGCCTTTTTGTTGACGCAGGCAAACAGCAGATCCCTCGGCTTCGCTCGGTATGACAGCGTTGGGTGGGGATGACAGAGCGTGGGGATTTTTGGGTGAGAGCTTTGAGCTTTTCGCCGTTTTACGCTTCTCTTGTTTTGGGAGTTTCTTTTTTGTACCAGTCGGCGGCTAGGTCTCTGAATTTTGGATTTGTTCTGGCGATCAGCCATAGCTTCTTTTCTCTGCGCCAGTTCTTTAGTTGCTTCTCGCGGTTGATGGCCTTAATCACGTCGTCGAAACTTTCCCAGTACACCAGGCGGATGGCGTTGTAGCTGTCGGTGAAGCCTTCGCATTCGTGGGTTTTGTGCTGGTGGACTCGCTGGACTAGGTTGCTGGTCATGCCGACGTAGAGCGCGCGGCGGGAGGCGCTTTGCAGCATGTAGACGTAGTAGCAATGTTCTCGGCGCATGCTGCCAACAATCTGTCATCCCGAGCGCAGCAGCGGATTCGCGCAGCGAATCTGATGCGGAGTCGAGGGACCTTGTGTTTATTGTGTGCGGTGGCAATGCCGTGCGTCTGTGATGCTTGTCACATCCGATGGCAGAGAAAACGCAAGGTCCCTCGACTTCGCTCGGGATGACAGATTGTTAAGGGGATGAGAACGGTAGCGGGCGAGGGCGCCCGCTCTACACTAGCGGGTTCATTGGTTGCGGAGTTGGTGCCAGGCTTCTCTGTATTGGCTGTATTTGGATTCTTTTAGGTGGGGCGACAGCGTGATGTGGATTTGGTTGTTGAGGGCGGACGTCGGGATTATGTACCAGGTGTCGGTTTCGATTACGTAGGCGGCTATAAAGTCGACCTGGCTCGGGGCGTAGGGGAGTTTGTTGTGGGTTACGTGGCATTGGTAGGAGCGTCCGCGTTTGTATTTGGTGCATTTGACCTGGATGCGGAGGAAGCGGCCGTTGTGTTCGACGGCGAAGTCGTAGCGGGCCATGTCTCCCCAGGGCTTGGCGATGCAGAGTCCGTGCTCGGCGGCGCGGGCCATGAAGCGCAGTTCTGCCCACTCGCCCCGGAGCTTGGGGTGCTGGATGTCGATTCCTTGATTTGTCATTTTTGCCTGAATTTTGAGAAGTCAACGGCGGCGGACAGGAGTGTCCGCGCCACACGAGGTACCAATAAAAAAAGCGGCCTTGGTGGGCCGCTGGCCATTAGCTATTTACTATAAGTTCATTATATCACAAAGGAATGGGTAAACCCGCCATAATTTGAGAATTATATTTCCATTCGCTGCATGGAGTTGGGGGGAATCGGGTGGTTTTTGCCTCTTGACAAGAATTTTCCCGAATCGGGAATTGGAGGGTGGCCGGGGGCGAGACCCACATCTCGAAAACCGCGAGATGTGGGGCACCCGTCACATTAAAAAGTCGGGCTTCGCTCGAATGGACAGCCGGGGGTGGCTGTCCCCACACAATCCTGGCAGCTCAGTGGAACTCCAGGGTGACGAACTTGGCTGGCTGGTTGCTTACGTTGGTCAGGGTGTGGGTGTAGCCGCCGGGGAGCCACTTCACGTCGCCGGACTTGAAAATGCCTGGCATGGGGCCCTGGCCTACCACGTCGCTGCGCATTTGCAGGTCGGATACCGCGATCAGCAGGTGCGGGCCGGAGTGGTGATGGCTGGGTAGGGTCGCGCCGGGTTGCAACTCGGTCTCGGAGACGCGGACGCCGTCCTGAACGAAGATGATGTCTTGCGTGCCTCCGGTGAAGACGTGGAGGCCGCGGTCGTCCTCCCCATTCACTCCCCACTTTGCCGGAGGGTTCTTGCGGGCGGCTTCGTCCTGCAGGAGCTCGACGGTCACGTTGCGGAATGGAGTGTCGGCAAGATTGCGCGCGATGTGGGCGAAGTTGCCGGCGACAAAACGGGCTTCGCCATCTTGCAACTTGAGCGTGACGGGCGGCTTGCCCTTGACGTCGTTCTCGATTTGGGAGGCGCCGAGCGTGACGTAAATGTAGTCATGGTGATGGGTGTGCATGAGGGTCGTGTCGTGGGGTGGAACTTCGACCTGAAACGCGCGGACATATTTGTTTTCGAGGGCGAGGTGGTGATGGGGCTCGGCGGTGAGTTCGACCTCGGAAGTGCTCTGCGCAGCCAGGACGACGGCGGCTAGCAGGAGTGCAGGAAGCATCATGCGTCTTCGCATGTCGCAGAGTTTAGCATCTGAAAGGGATGGCCGGCCCGAGATTGATTTAGACTCCGGGTATGACCGACCTCGGCAAAATGCTGGTACTGCTGGGCGGGGTTATCGTCGTCATTGGTCTGGCGCTCGTCCTGCTGGGCAGGACCGATCTTTCGCTTGGGCGGCTTCCGGGGGACATGGTTTATCGTGGGAAGAATACGATTTTCTATTTTCCGCTGGCGACTTCGATTGTGATCAGTGTTGTGCTTTCGGTTTTGATATATGTGATTGGGAAGCTGCGCAAGTAGTTCGCGGTCCTCAGTTCTCGGTTCTCGGTTCGCTGCTCTGCGGTAAACTTCCCTTCATGGCTTCCGCCGATCAGCTTGGTTTCAGTTTTCGTCCTGCGGAGAGGCGCACCTGGACGGTGCGCGATCTGGTGGCGGCGGTTCGCACGAATCTCGAGCGGGAGTATGGCGACGTCTGGGTGGAAGGGGAGATTTCGAATTTCCGGGCGCATGACTCGGGGCATCTTTATTTCACTCTCAAGGATCAGAACGCGCAGATTCGGGTGGTGATGTTTCGGTCGTCGGCGCGGTTGTTGCGCTTCCGTCCGGAGAATGGCATGCAGGTCGTGGTGCGCGGGCGGGTCACGATTTATGAGGATCGCGGAGAATTGCAGGTCTCGGCCGAGTATGTCGAGCCCAAGGGTGCGGGGGCTCTGCAGATTGCGTTCGAGCAACTCAAGGCGAAGCTTGAAGCGGAAGGACTGTTTGATGCGGCGCGCAAGAAGGCGATCCCTACGCTGCCGGCGAGAATTGGGATTGTGACTTCGCCGCAGGCGGCGGCGTTGCGCGACATCCTGAATATCCTGCGGCGACGGCACGATACGGCCAGCGTTTTGATTTTCCCCGCGCAGGTGCAGGGCGAAGCGGCTGCGCTCGAAGTCACGGCGGGGATTCGCTACTTCAATAAAGCGCGCAATGTGGATGTGATTATCGTGGCCCGGGGCGGAGGCTCGGCGGAGGATCTGGCTGCGTTCAATCACGAAGGTCTGGCGCGGGCGGTTGTGGCTTCCGCGATTCCTGTGATCTCTGCGGTTGGGCACGAGACGGATTTCACCATTCTGGATTTTGTTGCCGACCTGCGAGCGCCTACGCCTTCGGCGGCGGCGGAGTTGGTTATACGTTCACGCCTGGAGGTGGATGAGCAACTTGGAGGGCTGCACCGGCGGCTCGAGAAGGCGATGCGTTATCACTTGCTGATGGCGCGTCAGAATCTGACGGAACTGGCGCAGCATGGGGCATTCGCCCGCATGATGGACCTGATTCATCGTCGTGAACAGAGGTTGGATGATCTGGCGAATCGGCTTTCCCATGGGCAGCGGGATATTTTCGAGAAGCAGCGGCGACGGTTCGAGGCTTTGTCCGCGGCGGTTCGGCATTATGATGTGCGGCGAGTGTTGGCAGGCATGAAGAAAGACCTCGACGCGCGGACTACGGCGGTCGTTTCGGCTGTCCGCAACTTGCTGCTCGAGCGTAGAGTTCGCGTGGAGCGAATGGATACGGCGCTGTCGGCGCTTTCTCCGCTGGCGATTCTTGAGCGAGGGTATGCTCTGGTGTTCGATGCATCGGGGAAGTTGTTGAAGGATGCCGCGAAGGTGAAAGCGGGGGATGAGATTTCGGCGCGGTTGGCGAAGGGGACGGTGAGTGCAACGGTGAAGAAGACGCGAAGGTGACGCGGCTTCTGTCGAGCTTCGCTCGACTTCGACGGGCGGGGACGCCCGTCCTCCATTGCACTCACGTTCGCTTGCCTCAGTGTGCTTGGCTGCTTATACTTCTTGGGGTTTGCCGCCACTCATGAATTGCTGCCTTTAATTCGTCATCATCGGAGACTGTTATGACCACCGCCACGAAATCGGTTTCGCTCGAGCAGGAGCTTAATCCCACGGAAGCGCAGACCGCGCGATTTGATCTGGCCGCGCACAAACTCAATCTGGATGAGGGAATATGGAAGGTACTGCGCTATCCGACCCGCGAACTGATCGTGCATATTCCGGTGGCCATGGACAATGGGAAGTTGGAAGTCTTCACCGGTTTCCGGGTGCAGCACTCGATTGCCCGCGGTCCCTCCAAGGGCGGCATTCGTTATGCCCCGGACGTTACTCTCGATGAAGTTCGGGCGCTGGCGGCCTGGATGACGTGGAAGTGCGCGGTGGTGAACATTCCTTTTGGCGGAGCCAAGGGTGGTGTGATTTGCGATCCTCATAAGATGTCGATTGGGGAGCTCGAGCGCATGACCCGGCGCTACACGGCGGAACTGTTTGAGTTTATCGGGCCTGAGAAAGACGTGCCCGCGCCCGACGTGAATACCAACGAACAGACGATGGCCTGGATCATGGATACGTACTCCATGCACATGCGCCAGACTGTTACTGCGGTGGTCACGGGGAAACCGATTAATATCGGAGGATCGCGGGGACGGCGCGAGGCTACGGGTCGCGGCATCATGATCGTTTGCGATGAGGCGATCAAGAAGCTGGGGATGAGGCCTGAATCGACGCGGGTCATTGTGCAGGGCTTCGGGAACGTGGGTTCGAATGCCGCGCTGCTCATGAAGCAAGCGGGCTATAAGATTACCGGCATTATTGAAGTCACCGGCAGCCTTTACAACAAGAATGGGATTGATGTGCGGGCGCTCTCTGATTACCGGCAGAAGCATGGGACATTGGCGGGTTTTCCGGAGGCTGAAGCGGCTGACCCCGCTGAATTGCTGGTCACGGATTGTGACATTCTGATTCCCGCCGCCACCGAAAATCAAATCACCAGCCGCAATGCCGATCGAGTAAAGTGCAAGATTCTGGCCGAGGGCGCGAATGGCCCGACAACGGCGTCCGCCGATGAAATTCTGGCGGAAAAAAGAGTCTTCGTGATTCCGGACATCCTGTGCAACGCCGGGGGCGTGACCACCTCCTACTTCGAGTGGGTGCAGGATCGCCAGGGATATTTCTGGAAGGAATCCGTAGTTAACGAACAGCTTGAGACAATCATGGTCGCAGCCTTCGAGGATGTGGTAAGGTTTGCCGAAATTCACGGTGTCAACAACCGGATCGCGGCTTATATGCTTGCGATCGACCGCGTCGCGTATACGATTCGGCAGCGCGGAATCTACGCGTAGAGTGCCTAAAATATGAACATGCGGACTAAGCTGGTCCGGCTGAGTGTGACGCTGTGCTTGCTGGCTGCATGGTTCGGCACAACGGCGGTGGTGTCGTCTCAGAATACTTCCTCGGATTCCCAGGCAGCGTCCGCTAGCGATAAATCGAAGAACGCAAAATCGCCATCTGGTTCGGCGAGTGAATCCGAAATCGCGGCAGCCAAGGCCAGCGGCAAAGTATGGGTGAACCTGGACAGCGGGGTCTACCACAAGGGCGGGCGCTGGTACGGCAAGACCAAGAATGGCAAATTCATGACTGTAGACGAGGCCACGAAGGCAGGCTACAAGGCGGCGAAACGAGATTGAGAACCTAGAGGGAGAAACCATGGGGAAGAGTATGATCATGCGCTTTCTGGCTGCACTCTTCGCAATTTCGCTGTTCATCAGCACCGGGGGAGCGCAGAGCGCGAGCCAGTCCAGCGGATCGAACACTGCGCCCTCTGCCGCATCGACCCCGAAAACCGCGAGCACCAGTAAGGCGAATCTGCTGGACATCAACTCGGCCACGCTGGAGCAACTCGACGCGTTGCCGGGAATTGGCGAAGCCTATGCGAAGAGGATCGTGGATGGACGACCTTATAAGATGAAGACTGATCTGGTGCGCAGGAAGATCATTCCACAGGCGACGTACGACAAGATTAGGGACCAGATCATCGCCAAGCAGAAATAAGCTTCCTTCATTGCTTTCGCGGTTCGTGGTGGAGGATAATTCGGTATCGCTCGTTCCGGCATTCGTGCCAGGCTTGCGGTTGCCAGCGCACCCGGTGAACCTTCCCAATTCCATCACGCTCACCCGCATCTGCAGCATCCCGCTGCTGATCTGGATTCTTTCCACCAACCGCTTTCAAAGTACGGGCGGCGAAAAAGAATTACTGGCTTCAGCTCTGTTCATCGCTGCCTCGATTACCGACGGCATTGACGGGTACCTTGCGCGCAAGCGCGGACAGATCACGACCATGGGTGTGCTGCTTGATCCGCTGGCCGACAAACTGCTGATCGCCGCTGCTTTTGTCACTCTGGTGCAGTTCAATCCCAGCATGGTTCCGGCCTGGATCGCGGTGATCATCATCGGGCGGGAATTCCTGGTGAGCGGCTTGCGTTCGATCGCGGCTTCCGAAGGGTTCGCGATCGAGGCCAGCGATCTGGGCAAGTTCAAGATGCTGGTGCAAATCGTTTCCGTGGTGGCGGTTATTCTTGACCATCGCTGGAAAGAATGGCCCATCTATGGCGGGTATTTCTTCCCCGTGCATTGGATCGCGAGGCTGGCTATCTGGTTCATGGTTCTGTTGTCGCTGGTATCGGCAGGCGATTACTTCGTCGCCTTCTGGTCGAAGATCGACCGGCAGGTGGTGAAGAGCCGCCGCCGCGCGTTTGTCCTCAGCCGTCGGAGGAAGCGCGATGTCGCCGCAACCTGAACACCTGGCTGCACCTGCTGCGCTGGTGAGCGCGCGTCAGAATGAATTCACAGCTGAGGAACGCGCGGTTCTGTTGAGGCTCGCCCATGAGTCCATCGTGTCGGCTCTCGAGCGCCGCGAGATTTCTCTGACCCCGCCTTCGCCGCATCTCAACGAGCCGCGGGGCGCGTTCACCACGATTTATTTCCACGGCAACCTGCGCGGATGTGTGGGCTACGTATTTCCGGTTGCTTCGCTGTACCGGACGGTGGCTGAAACGGCCCGCGCCGCGGCCTTCGAGGATACGCGTTTCTCGCCCGTCACCCTGCAAGAGGCGGCGGATTTGGGCGTCTCTCTGAGCATTCTTTCACCACTGAGAGTCATCGCGCCGGAAGAAGTTGAAATCGGGCGGCACGGATTGGTGGTCTCGCAGGGCGGACGGCGTGGGTTGCTGTTGCCCCAGGTGCCGGTCGAACATCAATGGGACCGCGTTACCTTCATCGAGCAGACTTGCCGCAAGGCAGGGCTGCCGCTCGATGCCTGGCGGCTGGGTGCGACGCTCGAAGCTTTTACTGCAGAGGTGTTCGGGGATCGGGACGCGAGATAGTATGCGTCAGTCCTGATTCTTCTCCGACACCACGCCCTGCGGTTGGGTACAATCCTCGGATAACTTTTGACCGAGGTTTGGCTTGGACGAACCGGCCGCCGCCACTAAGTATTCCGACGCCTCTGTGCCGCGCCATACCTCTTTGCTTGAACTCGCGCGCCTTTTCCTGAAGCTTGGCATCGTCGCTTTCGGTGGTCCTCCCGCACATATTGCCATGATGGAAGATGAAGTCGTGTCGCGGCGTGGCTGGCTTACGCGCGAACAGTTTCTCGACTTTCTGGGCGCGACCAATCTTATCCCTGGCCCGAACTCCACCGAGATGGCAATCCATGTGGGACGGGTTCGAGCCGGATGGACGGGTTTGCTGGTGGCGGGCGCGAGTTTCATTCTGCCGTCGGCTGTCATGGTTATCGCGCTGGCGTGGGCGTATGTGCGCTTTGGAGCACTGCCGCAGGTTGCGGGGCTTCTCTACGGAGTCAAGCCCATCGTGATTGCGCTGATTGTGCAGGCCGTGTTCAAGCTGGCGAAGACGGCAGTGAAGTCGACATGGGTCGCCATTGTGGGTGGGTTCGCGGCGCTGGCGACAACTCTTGGCGTGGATCAACTGGCCGTGCTTGCAGGTGGTGGTTTGTTGACCGGTCTGGCTTATCGGCTGCGCTCGGGCAAGCGAATTTCGACTTCTGCGAGAGCTCTGTTCATGAGCGGAACTGGCTTTACTGGTTTTGCGGCGTCATCGGGTGTGGGCGCTTCCTTTAATCTGACTGCTTTGTTCCTTGTTTTTCTGAAGATCGGGGCAATTCTTTTTGGCGGCGGCTACGTGCTGGTGGCGCTGATTCGTTCCAACCTGGTGGCCGGACTGGGCTGGATCAGCGAACGGCAATTGCTCGATGCCATCGCCATGGGACAGGTAACTCCAGGACCTCTGTCCACAACCGCAACCTTTATTGGTTATTTGTTGGGAGGCCTTCGTGGGGCGGTGATTGCGACGGTCGCGATTT
>Ga0207048_10017_pt2 | contig 53545 bp, 50 predicted proteins | sample Alteio_BWMinCont_65_FD_153301 | JGI IMG/M metagenome (GOLD analysis project Ga0207048, IMG submission 153301) | Enriched cells from forest soil in Barre Woods Harvard Forest LTER site, Petersham, Massachusetts, United States -... | ecosystem: Environmental > Terrestrial > Soil > Temperate forest >...
GTATGTCGCCTTAAAGCTCTACGTGGATAACTGGCGCTGGCAGGATGTGCCGTTCTATCTGCGCACCGGGAAACGCTTGGCCGCTGATTTCTGGGAGATCTCCATTCGATTCCGCGACGTGCCCCATCGATCTTTTCCTGCTGCGGTTGGATTGAATGCACAACCCGCCCGTCTGGTCATCCAGATCCAACCGGAACAAGGCATCGTCCTGAAGTTCACAGCCAAGGAGCCCGGTTACCAATTGCGTTTGCAACCGGTGGATATGCGATTTAGTTATAGGGAGGCATTCAATATTCCCACACCGGATGCCTATGAAACCTTACTACGGGATGCCATGGTCGGGGACGCCACCCTTTTTATGCGCGCAGACCAGGTGGAGGCGGCTTGGCGGTTACTGATGCCCGTACTAGAAGCCTGGAAAGATAACTCGGCCACGGACTTTCCAAACTATGCTGCCGGCTCTTGGGGACCTGAATCGGCCGAACTGCTAGTAGCCCGTGATGGCAAAAGCTGGCTGACCCCGACTACGACTAATCATAAAAGTGAACCTTGATGCCCTGTGAGTATCATAGGCCTTCATAGCGGACGAGAGCAATGTGCTGTTGAAATTGAAATGGACGTCATGAGCCTGGACACAACCGATCGGCACGATCACTACACCAACTTTGTTGCGGACTTTGTCGTTATCGTAGCGTAGACCAGGACCGATCGGGATTCAATCAATCTTCTCCCATTAGAAATTTTTAATCTCCGATTAATTGTTACCTAACATTGCTTGTTTAGAATGGGTTTCGCGATATATAGCGAGGCTGAAACCCCCACCGTGAAAGGAGGTTTCTAATGGATACCGAAGAGCTCGTCAATAAATCTCTGGTCAAACACTGGGCCTCGTGGGCTCTCGTCTGGCTCACCATCTTTCCTCTCGTGGGCCTGCTGATCTCCATCAAATTTCATGAACCAGATTTCCTTGGTGGCATCTCGTGGCTGACCTTCGGGCGGATGCGCCCCGTCCATGTCAACGGTGTCATCTTCGGGGCGTTCTCCACGAGCTTTATCGCCTTGCTCTACTATTATGTTCCCCGGCTCTGCGGTGTCCGGATGTACAAGGAGGAATGGGGCTGGTGGTTGCTGTGGATCTGGAATGCATTTGTATTTTTGGGGTCCATCTCCTTTTTGATGGGATACAACTCGGGGCTGGAGGCAGGGGAGTATGAATGGCCCCTGAACATCCTTCGTTTTATTGTATTGCTCTTGATCACCGTCCAGCTCCTGGGAACCATCTTCCGCAGGAAAGAGAAACGGTTCTACGTGGCGCTGTGGTACACCACGGCCGCCTTCATCTGGACCTTGTTCAATTTGATTCTGGGAAACGTTATTCTTAAATATGTCGAGGCCTTCTCCGGGGTCAATAGTGCCGCGATGCATGGTTTGTATATCCATTATATAGTCGGATTGTGGCTCACACCAGCCGGACTGGCCACGATCTATTATTTCATTCCGGTGAGCACAAAGAACCCGCTCTTCAGCCACCGGCTTTCCTTGCTGGGTTTCTGGTCCCTGGCTTTCTTCTATCCCTTCGTCGGGATACACCATTATCTCTACAGTCCGATCCCTCACATGAATCAGACGATCGCAATCACAACCAGCATGATGTTGATCATTCCGGTCTGGGCCGTGACCATTAATTTCTTCGGGACGATGGTGGGACGATGGGGGGCCGTGGCAGGCGGCGGTGGGGATAACTATGGCGCCAAGTTTCTGATCTTAGGCGCCATCTATTACTTCCTTGGTTGCTTTCAGGGTTCTACCGAGGCGATGCGGCGGGTCCAGCAGCTGACCCATTTCAACGACTTTGTCATCTCTCATTCCCATCTCACTGTCTTCGGGGCGATGGTCGTTTGGACGATCGGCGGCCTGTATTATATCTGGCCCCGAGTCATAGGACGTCAGCTCTGGAGTGATCGGTTGGCGAGCTGGCATCTGTGGCTGACGATTACGGGATTTACAGTGATGGCGGTGGTGCTGGCCGCAATGGGTTTCATCCAGGGCTCAATGTTGGAATACGGCGTCAATTTCGTTGACACAGTCAAGGAGATGAAGCCCTGGTGGGCCGTACGAAGCCTGGCCGGGCTCACGATGGATATCGGCTTTGTCCTGCTTGTCATCAATTTTTACAAGACAGCGCGCGAAGGGAAGCCGCTTGAGAAAGAGCAGGAGACCTCCCTTTGGGCAAAGGACACACCGGTTCAAGTGGAGGGGGCCAAGGGGAGCTGGATTGAGACCCCCTCCACGGTCTTTCTAGCTGCCGGGGTTGGTTTCTTCTCCCTGGCGGTTTTCGTTCAGGGGATCATCCCCTGGCTCATGCCCGAGACCCGTACGACGACCGTGATCGATGAAGTAACCAAGAAACCGATCCAGGTGTCCGACTATACCCCGCTCGAGCTTCGTGGAAGACAGATCTATGTCCGGGAGGGCTGCTGGTACTGCCACTCCCAGTATGTCCGTCCGGTGACGGGGGAATCGTTGCGATGGGGGCCGGTCTCACAGGCAGGCGAGTACGCCTATGATTTCCCCCATCTCTTTTCGACACGGCGGATCGGTCCGGACCTGACCCGTGTGGGCCGAAAGTATGCAGACGGTTGGCACATTGCACATCATTGGAACCCCCGGCACGTGGTCCCCGACTCGATCATGCCTTCCTTCCCCTGGCTGTTTGAGCCGGTCAAAGGAAACGAGACGCCCCAACTCAACGAGGACGGAAAAGCTCTGGTGGCTTATGTCCAGAAACTCGGGACCGGCATCGGGGATTGGCGGGAGGACTTCGCTCCCACCCACCTGGCCTCGGGGGTATCGCTCCATATGGACCCGGAGGAACGAGATCAGCTTGTAGCATACGGTAAAACGGTCTATGAGCGGCGCTGCATCGGTTGCCATGGCGAGAAGGGAGACAGCCAGGGGCCGTCGGCCGTTTTCTTTGAAACAAAGCCTCGAGACTTCACCCGCGGGATTTTTAAATTCCGATCCACGCCAGGGAAGGACTCGCTGCCTACGGATGCAGACCTTTTCATCACGGTCACCCACGGTCTGTGGGGGACTCCTATGCCGACCTGGGAGGAGATTTCAGAGCGCGAGCGGTTTGCGGTAATCCAGTACATTAAGACCTTCTCGGATCGCTGGAAGAAGGAAGAAGTGGGTGTGCCCATTACCGTGACGTCTGAGTCTCCGGTCACACTGGCATCCATTCAGAACGGAGATAAGCTTTTCCATAGCAAAGCAACCTGTTTCATCTGCCATGGGGCGGACGGGAAAGGGGATGGTCCCTTGGCCGCAGCCCTGAAGGATGTTTGGAATCATTCGATACGTCCTGCCAACTTTACGCTGCCAGCCGGCGTGCAGGGAGGCGTTAAGCTGGGCCATGACGGTGAGCATATCTTCAAGACAGTCATGGCCGGAGTGGGCGGGACCCCCATGCCTCCCTTTCAGGGACAGCTGACCCCAGATGAGGTCTGGGACATTGTGCATTATGAGCAATCCTTGCGCGTGAAGGCCCATGAGTCCGAGTTGATCGCAGCGGGCTTGAGGGATCCGGATCGAGCTGACGCGCTTTCTCGGATCTGGCAGTCGCTTTCGGTCTCCGCCAGTCAAGGCAAGATAGAGCAGGCAGTGCTAGAGCAAGAGTTGGCAGAGCTGAAGTCGGAAGAGGGCCAAATGATTCAAGCCAGGCGATAAGCGCATCATCCTGATCACTCGGCAAGGATTTACTGAAAATGGAACATAAAAAAGGCAGATAAAAATATGCGATGGGCAAGCTGATTCTCTTTGAGAGGAGCCTTGGAAATCAGCCGTAATCACGATTGATCGCAAGAAGGAGGCTAACATCATGAAGAACACAGACAATGCACCGGTTCGTTGCGCAATTATCTTAGCCGGCGGGGAAGGCAGGCGACTTCGGCCGTTTATTCAACGCCTACGTGGCGATGCACTTCCCAAACAGTACGTCAATTTCATCGGAACGCGCTCCATGCTGGAACACACTTATCATCGTGCCGAGAAACTGATCACGCCTGAAAACCTCTTTACGGTTGTAACGAAGAATCATCTCAAGTATGATGATGTCTACCCGCAACTTTCGAATCGGCCGAAAGGAACCGTCATCATCCAACCGGAAAATAAAGACACGGGTCCGGGGCTTCTCCTCCCGCTGATGCATCTGATCAAACGCTATCCAGAATCTGTTGTCGTAATTTTTCCTTCAGATCATTTCATCGTAGAGGAGGACCTCTTCATGGGCCATGTGGATCTGGCCTGCCGTGTGGTGGAGCGGGATGCTTCCCTTTTGGTCCTGTTGGGGGTGGAGCCGTATGGGCCGGAGCCGGAATATGGATATATCCTACCAGATGGGAAGATGAATCGTCCGACCCCCTCGGGCATCTGCAGGGTGTCACGATTCATCGAAAAACCGGGACCGCATGTTGCCCGCGAGCTGGTTCAGAGGGGCGGGTTGTGGAACACATTGGTCATGGCCTTTAAAGCCAAGACAATCCTGGATCTGGTGCGCAGGGCAGTTCCGGTCCTCTACCAATCCTTTCAGCTGATTGGAAGAACGCTCGGCACAGCCAGGGAAATGGATGTGGTGGATGAAGCCTACCGAAAGATGGAGCCGTTGAATTTTTCGAAGGAATTGCTGGAAATTCTTCCGATACAGGGTCTATTGCGTCTATCCGTCCTCCCGGTCCGAGGGGTCTTCTGGAGCGACTGGGGGTCGGAACGCCGTATTTTGAGTGATGTGCAAAAATTCAGGTATGAAGAAGGGCTGTATGGACTCGGACGATCGGACATTAACCGATTCAGTCTACAAGCATAACAAGGATGAAGATAAGGGGGTGGGTACAATGACTGCGAAGACTGAAAAATCTGGAAATGTTCAATCGAAAGGAGCCCAGGAGATCCATGTCGGCGATGAGGTTTACCTCTACAAGGACTCCGGCATCCGGGAACGGCACGGTGTGATCCCGCTCTGGCTTCAGCTCGTCTCCTACGGGCTAATCATCTGGGGGATTTATTATACGATCCGGTACTGGAGTACCGGATAGCCTGAAGGAGCCCTGTTGACTTTTTAAACGGTTAACCATAAGGAGGGAAACATGAAACCCAAATTTGAAACCGTCGGACAGATCAAAAAGGGAAATACACTGTTTACCTATGAGGACACGCCGATCTCTAAAATTGCCGAAGATCTCGCTCACAGCCGCTGGACCGGAATGCCGGTGGTGGATCAAAAGAATCGGGTCATCGGCATCGTCAGCGAGCAAGACCTATTGCGAGCCTTCAGAGGGAATCGTCCCTTAGAGGAAATCAAAGTGAAGGATGTTATGGCCCGCTCTCCTATCGTGGCCAAGGAGGAAATGACCTTAGAGGATGCGAGCAAGATCATGGAGGACGCACATGTCCACCGCTTGCCAGTAGTGAAAGACGGCGTTTTGATCGGAACCGTCACGCGGCACGATCTTTTGCGGGCCTGGCTCGGTATGAGTGTTGAGGAGGGCGCAGGTTACTAGAAGAATCTTTTGTAACCTTGCCTTATAGAAACCCGTGGCATTCTGCTCAATGTCACAGGCGCAGAGAATCCGCAGATTTATAAAAAATAAGTCCCTAATGTTGTTTTTGTTGTAAGTAACACCCGACATTGCGCTAGACATTTTTGTTCCACTTCTGTTAATCTTAAAAAGATTTTAGGGATTGTCTACGTGCGCCTGTAGCTCAGTTGGATAGAGCGTCGGACTTCGAATCCGCAGGTCGGGGGTTCAATTCCCTCCAGGCGCACCAATAGAATCAATGAGTTAGCGCTTTCTGGCTAACCCAGCTTTTTCTGATTGTGCTAAATTTGTGCTACTTTTTCCCATGAATCGATCCAAAACCGCCACCTCGGGCCTTAAGCTCTCCGGATTGTGGTGTCCATACCGCATGACCATCGAGGTGGTCTTCCACCGTCCAAGTTTCTGGACGGCGAACAGGTCCACCCCTCCCTGAACCAATCGTGTCGCAAAGGTGTGGCGAAGGTCATGAAAGCGCAACCCTTCCACCTCCGCCTTCTTGATTGAAGCGTAGAACGCCCGGAGAAGATTCCTGGCATCGATCCGGTTCCCGTTCCCGTTGTAGAAGACATAGTCGGTCTTGGCGGCCCTGATCTTGGCTCTTGCCTTCAGTACTTCCAGGGCGCTCTGATTTAAGGGAAGAGTATCCTTACATTTATTTTTCTGCTCCAGCAGTGTAACGGTTTTTCGGAAGAGATCGACCTGCGGCCACGCTAGATTCAGAATTTCACTCTGACGGAACCCTGTGTTGATGGCAAAGACAATAATCTCCTTTAACCAGTGAGGCGAGGCGGAAAGAAGTTTCTTTTGCTCCTCGGTACTCAACCACCGCTCGATCTGATTGTTCACCTTTTCTCTTGAGACTCGACTCACCGGATTGTCTTTCACCCATTCCCATTCTTTCATGGCCAGGCTGAACGCGTGGCTCATCAAGGCAAGTTCATAATTGATGGTTCTCGGTGCCGCTTCCTCCACCTTCCTTCGATATTTGTACTCCGCGATCAGTCTGGGGCTGATCTCTGATAGCCGAAGGTTTCCAAATACCAAAAGCAGACGATCGGCGAGGCTCTTATCACGCCTGTGCGATGTCGGAGCTTTGTTCCTCTCTGAATGTTCTCGCAAATACTTCTCCATCAGATCCCTAAATGTTTTCTCATCTCCCGGCAGACGGTCAAACCACTTTCCCTCGGCGATCTCTCCCAAAATCTTATCGTAAATCCTCTTGGCTAAGTTCTTATCAGTCGTCTCTGTCGACTGCCTGATCTGTTTACCTTTATAACTAAATCGCATCCACCAGACCTGGCCTCTTTTAAACAGCGCCATCGTCAACCTCCTTTCTGGCCCTGTCTTGGTCTGGTCTCCCGTGGCTGGTATTATAAACTTCTCGTTTAGCCCTGTCTATCAGAGCGTGGATATCTTCATGACTTCTTCCCATGCGGCATATGGGGATCGCTTTCGGCCTATCATTCTTGAAGGACTCCACCCAGGCATCAATCTCCTCTTTTTGGAACCGGATCAGTCGATTGATTTTCACATGAGGTATCTTGCCCTGGGCTACCCAGGCATAAAGGGTGGAAGGCTTGATGTTGAGATACTGGGACAGCTCTTTAATAGCCAAATACATGGTGACCTTTTTCTGAACTATTGGGAATCAGCATCGCAGAAAAGAGCACCAGTAGATCGCGTGAAAATCAGCCAAATCTGACCAATTTTCTGGCTGGTTTCAGCAACGAATGCTTATGAGCGTTGTTATGATTTCTGGGTAAACAATATGAGAGGATTGTCTAAAGATTGGTCTCAACTACGATATGATCAACTACATTAACTTAAAAATGTATAAATGTATAAAGGATAACTTCACAGAGCAGATACGATTATAAGAAGTTAATCTTGAAATCTTTCTCATCAGAATTAAACCCAGAAAAATAAATTAAACGGTTCAGATAACGGCGCAGATCCTTTGGATAGTGTTAGGCCACTTTTTTTATTTCTCTGCTCTCGTACTCGGGAAACATGATAATGGCAGGATGGATACCAAATGCCTTTGCTAACTGTTCAGCCCGCTTTTTGCCAATGTCTACTTTGTCGTTCTCTAGAAGGCTGATATTGGTAGCATTCATGCTGCAGCGCGTGGCAAGCTCAGCCTGGGTCCAGCCTTTCAGTTCGCGAAGCATTCGGATGACTTCGCCCGTGGTAATTGCAATATGCGGCTTTGCCGGTACGAATTTTTCTTTGCCAGGGGTTTTCATACATTCTCCTAATAGTTGTGTGGTGTTATTTCTAAAACAAGAACAATAACGATATCGCGTTCCACGGTATAGATGACTCTATATTGTAAACTTAACCGTGATGAACGTTGTCCTACGCGTTCTCCTTTTAATTTTTCATCATGGAATCCGGGAATCTCTTTTAATTTCTCTGGCCCATGTCGAAAAAACCTAAATTATATCACATTTCTTGCTCGTTATTTCATCGAAAACCAGCCAAATCACATTGCTTTACAGAAAATTACAACGCATTGATATTGTTGATAAGAGATTTTGACTTAAAATTATTTCAAAAATAATTTTATCTTATAAGTATCTGTTTTATATTATAAACCTCATATATCTAACCTTTCCAGCCACCCCATTTTGCATCTGGCGCGTTTTTGGCGATTCCGGAGTATGAAAATTCGTTACACTGCGGTTCAGGTGCAATCCGTCTGGGTCTGCACCTTCGGACCGCATGAACTTTGGCCAAGGGTGATAAACAGCTAGATCTGCAATACGAGTCCCTTAAGCAGCGACTGAGGAGCCAGCCTCAAGTCCTAAAGGTATTGGAGCGACTGGAGCAGCAAAGAGCGCCAGCCGTCATGCTGACGGATGTGGCGAACAAGTTCGTTACGGGTCAGAATGGCGAGGCTGAGATCTGGGTAGCCTTCTGCACTGAGCTTCTGCGAAATTTCGATCCCAAAGCCATCCTGAAACGAGCGGCCGACCTGCGTACCCGTTTTGATGCGATCCAGCATGAGTTTTTCACCGCAATCAGCGAGATCAAACAGTTTAAAAGCTGGGAAGCTCATCGAGACTTGGGCTATGAAGACTGGCGGGAGTTCTCGGAGAAGGTTCTGGGTTTATCAAGCCAAATCGCCGAGGCCCTCCTTTCGGCCAGAGAGCAGGTCACGACCATCAACCCAAACCAGTTTCTTCAGGCCATGATTAAAGGTTATGCGGTTCCCGCGATCTCAAACATGGACCAGCCCATTGTTCTGGAGAAGATATTCCACCCTAAATCAGATTCACAGACTATCATCAAGGAACTTAAAACCCGCTTGGAGCGGGCCGAATTCAAAATCGGGGAGCTGATCAGAAATAATAAAGCATGTGAGGAGGAGCTGGTCCAAACTCGGGCCGAAAAGTACCGAGAGGTTCAAAAAAGAGATGCCGTGATCGACAAATTGTGTCGGAACATGGATAGCCCGGCGGTTAAACCCTTCGATGAGCAAGCGCCGAAAACCAAAAATGTCCGGAATAAAATGATCCGCAAGACGGCCCGTCCACAAACAGTCCAGGATCCGGCGAGAAGTAACCATGAACAAGACAGAGGTTCAAGACGGTAAAAATTCTCTTGATCAGCTTGAGGATCAAGGTAAGAAACGACAAGATTCTTTATACCTCTCACCCAAGCACCGGGATCGTCTGATCAAGCGTTTGGCCACCTGCGGCCTTCCCGTCCGGGAGATTGTTTTGCTCTCCGGCGCATCCGGCCGGACCGTGGCCCGTACTCTGCAACGATTGGGAATCAGTCGAAAGAAGTATGAGTTGCCACAATATCCATCTCCACGGAAACGCCACGCTAAGAGCCTGGAGACAATTCTGACTCAATACTATGGCATCCCATTCGATGAGCTCCAACTGGACTCCCTCCATCAACTGGCCAGAAGAAATGGTATATCCCTGAAAAAGCTTTTCGATCTCATCAGGCAACACGTCTCCCCCTCCCGCTGGGCAATCCGAACCTGCCTCAACTGCAACCAACCGTCTCTCACCTCATCGCCCGCGGATCGTTACTGTTCCTTGTGTAGAAGGAAAGTAAAGAAGGCCCGGGAGGGATTGGAAGAGGGCACTATTTATGAGTAAATCATCTTTTTTAAGGACCAGCCTATCAATTTGTAATAGTCCCATCCTTGCGATCGAGAATGTCCACCGAATCCCGCAGGCTGTCCGGACAATGATGTGCATACCGCTGCGTCATCATCAGCGACTTGTGACCCAGGAGCCGCTGCACCTTGTACAGATCCACGCCGGCCTGGATCAACCGCGTTGCGAAAGTATGGCGCAGGCCGTGGAAGTGGAAATGTTCAATATCGGCCTTCGCGGCCGCCGAGGTGAAAACCCGTCGAAGATAATCGTCGTCAATCGGAGCGTGGACCGGGCTGAAGAAGACCAGGTTGGTCTCGACTGGCCTGGCCTTCGCCCGCTTCTTCAATAACGCCTGCACGGTTAGGTTGATGGGGTTGGTCAATGGATCCCCGTTCTTGGACTGAATGATCGTCACCGTCCTGCGGTCAAGATCCACACCATCCCACGTCAGCGCCAGAAGTTCGCCCTGCCGCATACCGGTATGGAGAGCAAAGGTCACAATCTCCTTGAGCCAAGGCGGGGAGCAGTTCAGGAGCCGAGCCTCTTCCTCATCGGTCAACCACCGGTCCGGCGGGCTGTTCTCCTTCTCCCGCGGCACTTGGGTCACGGGATTGTCCTGACACCACCGCCATTCGTGGATCGCCACATTGAAGGCCCGCTTCATCAGGGCCAGTTCCCGGTTGATCGTCACCGGCCCCACACCATCCTCATAGCGTTTCGCCTTGTAATCGGCGATCAGCCTCGGCGTGATTGCAGACAGGAGTAGATGCCCAAAGAAGGGGCCAAGACGGCCCGGGTAGCCCCTGCAGGACCTCTGGCCGGCCTCCCCCACATTCCGTTCCTCTATATACCGCTCCATCAACTCGGCAAACGTCCGTTCCTTCTCCTCCGATGTGTCAACGTCGGAAACTTCAACGATCTTCACCTTCACCTTGGCTACAATGGCGTCGCCCAGTTGGCGGGCCTGCCCGTCTTCAGGTACAAACGTCATCCATCGGACCTTACCCCGTTTATTCATGGGATCAAGCGTACATGGAAAGGCGGATTAGAAGGAACAGAATTCAGGACAGAATCGTTCCAGATCTGGCGTGATCTGCTGAATGGCATAGGGGGTCTATGCATGAACCACCATAAAGTCCCTCTCCTTCTGGGGAAGAGCACATGTCATGTCTACCCCAGTCTTCAAATGAGGAAGAAGCTGCCTTTAACTGCAACCAACCTGGCCCTAACCTTCTCACCCGCACAGGGTATGGAAGATACCACAATTTATGAGTAATCAATTTGACTCCTGATCTCTAACACCTGATCCCTGGGCCTGAAAGGACATCCTCTTGACGCCTTGAAATTTTTGAACTTTCAGCCTATACTGGGGCCGATTATTGCCCAACGTGGGAAATAGGTATTACCTAATTGAATGGGTAATGAATTAGGTAATGAGTTTGCCGCGCTATCGCAAGGCTGCACAATTGCATTTGTGAAGGCGGAATAGGATGAACTACACCACCTGGCGCCAATGGTAAGTCGAAAGGGCAGCTAATCAAATGACAACGCCAAAACCTCCTATCAACTCAGGGCTTCGTGACAATCACACACGCGGGACGGTAGCCGACTTCCTGAAGGAAAAAATTCAGAATGCTTCGCAGCTGTCTGTTGTCTCCGCCTACTTCACCATCTATGCCTATGACGCACTCAAGGATGCTCTCAACCGCATCGAGCACCTTGATTTTCTCTTCGGTGAACCATCCTTTATCAACCGGCTGGACCCAAGCAAGACGGAGAAGAAAGCCTTCATCATCGATGCCGATGGATTGGAGCTTACCAATAAACTCCAACAAAAACGAGTTGCTAAAGAATGTGCTGACTGGATAGAGCGAAAGGTCGACATCAAGACCATCAAGCAATCCAACCTGCTTCACGGAAAGATGTATCACGTTGCAACGGCAGGAGTGGAAAATGCCATTCTGGGCAGTTCCAATTTCACGGTCCGCGGCCTCGGCTTGGGCACCGGTAATAACAACATCGAGTTGAACCTCGTCGTTGACGGCAACCGCGACCGCCAGGAACTCAAGCAATGGTTCGACGAACTCTGGGGTAATACCGATCTGGTCAAGGATGTCAAAGAGGAAGTCTTGGAATACCTCAAGCAGTTGTACGAGAACAATGCGCCGGAATTCATCTACTACAAGACTCTCTTCCACATCTTTGAAGATTTCCTCGAAGATACTGGCAAGACCGACGCCGATCTGGGCCGGACCAGTCTTTTTGAAACCGACGTATGGAAGATGCTCTTCGAATTTCAAAAGGATGGCGTCAAGGGAGCCATCAACAAGATTCTCCGATACAACGGCTGCGTCATCGCTGACAGCGTTGGTCTGGGCAAAACCTTTGAAGCCCTCGCCGTCATCAGATACTTCGAGCTGAAAAACGAGCGCGTCCTCGTCCTCTGTCCGAAGAAACTCCGGGAGAACTGGACTGTCTACACGGATAACAGCCGCCTCAACCCATTCCTTTTAGACCGCTTTCGTTACGATGTACTTTCCCACACCGACCTCAGCCGCGACCGCGGGTATTCCGCTGACATCAACCTCGAAACGCTGAATTGGGGAAATTACGACCTGGTCGTCATCGACGAGTCACACAACTTTCGCAACAACACGCCGGGCAGACGTGACGAAGCAGGTGAGCTCATTAGGAAAAGCCGCTACCTACGGCTTATGGATGACATAATCAAGTCCGGCGTCCGTACCAAAGTGCTTCTTCTCTCGGCAACACCGGTAAACAACGACCTGAAGGATCTGCGCAATCAGCTTTATTTCCTCACGGAGGGGAGTGACAATGCTTTCGCCGAAACTTTAGGCATTGGCAGCCTCAAGGATACGCTAACCGCAGCCCAGAAGGTCTTCTCAGTTTGGGCGCGCAAACAAAGTTCTGAGCGCAGGACTGGGGATCTTTTGGAAAAACTCAGTGCCGCATTTTTCAAGTTGCTGGATGAACTCACGATCGCCCGCTCGCGTAAGCACATCCAGAAATATTATAGGGAGAACATTGCTCAACTTGGCGGATTCCCTGAGCGTAAAAAGCCGGTGTCAATCTATCCCGAAATCGACACGCGTGGGCGCTTTCTTTCTTACGACAAAATTAACGATGAAATCGCAGGTTATAAGCTCTCTCTATTCAACCCTTCCAAATACGTTCAAGAGGAGTTCAAGAAGGAATACCAAACCTCCACTCACGACCCCTTCACCCAAGCTGACCGCGAAAAGTTCCTGATCGGCATGATGAAAGTGAACTTTCTTAAGCGCCTTGAAAGCTCCGTAAAATCTTTTGAGATCACTATGAACCGCACCATCGAAAAAATTGAGGGGCTTGAGAGAAAAATTCGCAATTTCCAGGCTACGCCGTCCCAGAATCCTGATTCGAACGAGCTTGAACTGGACCTGGGAGATCCCGGCGAAGACGAAGAGCTCGAGGAAGCCCTACTGGTCGGTGGTAAGTTCAAATATCGTCTCGAACATTTGGAACTAGATCACGGCAAGAACTGGCTTAAGGACCTGAAAAAGGACAAAGACCAACTGCGCATCCTGTTGAACGCAGCCCAGAATGTCACCCCGGAGACGGACGCGAAACTGAAAGAGCTAAAGAAGCTCATCGCGGCCAAGGTTGCAAAGCCGACCGTCAACAAGTTCGGTCATCCGAACAAAAAAGTTCTCGTCTTCACAGCCTTTGCCGACACCGCGACCTACCTCTACGAATCGCTTATGCAGTGGGCTAGTAAAGACCTGAGCATCCACGTCGCGCTTGTCTGCGGCGGTGGTGATACCCGTACTACTTTTGGGGACCGCGCTTTCAACCAGATCCTCACCAATTTCTCTCCACGCTCAAAGAATCGCAATAAGATTCCGGCCATGCGACAGAACGGAGAGATCGACCTCCTCATTGCCACAGACTGCATCTCCGAAGGTCAGAACCTTCAGGACTGCGACTATTTGGTGAACTACGACATCCACTGGAACCCTGTTCGCATCATACAGCGGTTCGGCCGCATTGACCGAATCGGTAGCGCGAGCCACACCGTCCAGCTTGTCAACTTCTGGCCCACTGAGGACCTCAACAAATACATCAACCTCAAGAACCGTGTCGAAGCGCGCATGGCTCTCGTGGACATCGCTGGCACCTTCGAGGAAAACATTCTTCAGAGCGCGGAGATCGAGGAACTCATCCACGAAGACCTCCGCTACCGAGACAAGCAACTCCTCAAGCTAAAAGATGAAGTGCTCGACCTTGAAGACCTTGGCGACAGCGTCTCCCTCACCGAGTTCACTCTCGACGACTTCCGGCTGGAGCTTTTGAAATACATTGAGGCCAACCGCGCCGCACTCGAAGACGCTCCCTTTGGCCTCTACACCGTAGTGCCACCCAGTCCGGAATACAAAGTTATCGCGCCCGGTGTCATCTTTTGTTTTCGTCAGGAGACGAAGTCGGGCGTATCCAGCGCTGCCAAGGAAAACATCACGAAGGTAATCAATCCGCTCCAGCCCTATTTTCTGGTCTATGTGCTCAACGACGGCAATGTCCGCTTCGGCTTTGCCCATCCCAAACAGATTCTTGACATCTACCGCATCCTTTGTTCCGGAAAGAGCGAACCTCACACGCAACTCTGCAATCTTTTCGATCAGCAGACAAACCACGGCGCGGATATGAAGGTATATGATGTGCTCTTGAAAAAGGCCGTTGATTCAGTCGCTGCGACGTTCCGTAAACGGGCTGCATCCGGCCTACAATCTGGTCGCGACTTTGTACTCCCCGATGAACAGGATCAGGTGCACGAAAAGACCGACCTTGAACTTGTCACTTGGCTCGTGGTGAAATAACCATGAATGACCAAGAGATAAAAAAAGCCATCGAGGCCGCACTCAAGAAGTTTGAAACCCAGCCGCTGGTTGAAGCCGCGTCGCATTTGCTGGAGGTACTCGGCTACACAAGCAAGAAGCGCCTCCCGCTAAAACCCAACACGTTCGCCAACTTCCTTGCCACCTTTTCTCAAAGCCGTGCGCTCAACGACCGCTATGCGTTGCCGGACGAATGGAAAACCATCGACTTCCTTTTTCAGCTCACTGACGACGAAATCCGCTCTGCCGGCAACCAGCAGTTCGATTTCGAGAACAAAGGTGTCTACAACGGTGCGGTCATCAACTCCTACCTGTTTCTCGCCCTCGAATTGAAGGGCAGCCACTACTCACGTACCGCCTTGGCCGGCATTACACGAGAGGTAAATAAGCTTTTCGTCATGCCTGCCCTTATTCTGTTCCGGCACGGAGAGACACTAACGCTGTCCATCATCAACCGCCGCCTGCACAAACAAGAGGAGGGTAAGGATGTCCTTGAGAAGATTACCCTCATCCAGGACATCCGATGTACCAACACCCACCGTGCCCACACCGAGATTCTTTTCGATCTCTCGCTCGGCGAACTGCACGACAGGCACGGCTTCGCCAACTTTGTCGATCTCCACGCCGCCTGGCAGAAGACTCTCGATACCGCCGCGCTCAATAAGATCTTCTATCAGGAACTCGCCAACTGGTACTTCTGGGCTCTTGCCCAATCCCGGTTCCCCAAGCATGCGCGCAAGGATGCCGATGGCCAGGACTCACTCAGCCTTATCCGACTCATCACTCGTGTCATCTTCTGCTGGTTCCTTAAGGAAAAGGGCCTGCTCCCTGATGCGCTTTTTGATCCGCGCAATGTCCCCGCGATGCTGAACGACCCCAGCCCAAAGGAAAGCACCTACTATAAGGCTATACTTCAAAACCTCTTCTTCGCCACGCTCAACCAGGAGATGGATAAGCGCGAATTCCGCAAGGATGGCCAGCACTTCATGGCGCATAACCTCTACCGCTACCGGAGTCTTCTCAAAAACCCAGAAGAAATCCTAAAGTTATTCGCCGGCATCCCGTTCATGAACGGGGGCCTCTTCGAGTGCCTCGACAAAACAATCGGGACCAAAGAAAAACCTGACTACATCCGTATTGATGGCTTCTCCGACCGCGACGACAACATACTCAAGGTTCCCAACGACCTTTTTCTTGGCCCTGAGCGCGTTGTCGATCTTAGCGACTCCTATGGCGACAACAAATACAAAACGGCCAAAGTGGCGGGACTCATCCAAATACTCAGCCGTTATAAGTTCACCGTTGCTGAAAACACACCGATCGAGGAAGAAGTCGCGCTTGACCCGGAACTCCTCGGCAAAGCATTCGAGAACCTGCTAGCAGCCTACAACCCCGAGACTGGCGCCACTGCCCGCAAACAGACCGGCTCTTTCTATACACCGCGCGAAATCGTCAATTATATGGTGGATGAGTCACTCATCGCCAGCCTCAAGACGAAGCTGGAAATCGCATGCCTGGTCGCTGGAAACACCGAGGAACGTCTCCGCCACCTCTTTGCTTATAACGACCAGCCGCACCAGTTCGTCACTGCCGAGGTGGATGCCCTCATCGAGGCGATAGACCACCTCAAGATTCTCGATCCAGCCTGCGGCTCCGGCGCGTTCCCCATGGGCATCCTGCACAAGCTTGTCTTCGTACTCGGCAAGCTCGACCCCGGCAATGAGCGATGGAAATCGAGGCAAATTGCGAAGATAGATGACCCCATCATGCGTGAACAAGCCGAGAAAGTCTTCCGTGAGAACTATGAAGACTTCGGCCGCAAGCTCTACCTCATTGAGAACTGTATCTACGGTGTGGACATCCAACCCATCGCCGTACAGATCTCCAAGCTCCGTTTCTTCATCTCGCTGGTCGTGGACCAGAAGGTCAACCGGAAGGCCGACAACCTTGGCATCCGCCCGCTGCCTAACCTCGAAACCAAGTTTTTGGCGGCCAACACGCTCATTGGCGTAAACCGTCCTGGCCAGCAACTGCTCCGCAACCTAAGCATTGACGCCAAGGAGACCGAACTCCGCCGCGTACGCGAACGCTACTTCCTCGCCCGCACGCCCACCACCAAGGCCAAGTGCCGCGAGCAGGATGCCAGGCTTCGCGCAGAAATTGCTGAATTACTAAAAAACGATGGCTGGGATACAGCAACAGCGCGAAAACTCGCTTCGTGGGACCCCTACGACCAGAATGAATTTGCTGAATTCTTCGACGCGGAATGGATGTTCGGCCTAACCAAAGGGTTTGATATCTGTATTGGAAATCCCCCATACGGACCGGTGAACAAACGTCAAAACAAAGCCGAAGCAATTGTAGTAACGGAGGAACAACTTCAATACTTTAAAAACCACTCAGCATACTCCCCTGCCCAAGGAGGAATCCTAAATATTTTTAGGCTTTTCGTTCTAAAAAGCATTCAGCTTCTTGCAGACAAGGGCATATTCTCTGAAATTTTCCCTTTAGCGTTTGTCGGAGACTGTAGTGCGTCCGCGCTTCGTCAATGGATCCTCGATAACTGTCGCATTCATTTTATCGAGGCATTTCCCGAGCGAGATAACCCGAACAAACGTGTTTTCGAAGCAGCAAAGATGTCCGTCTGCATCTTGAACCTGCAGCGTGAGAAGTGCTTGGCTCATCAGTTTTTCCTGCGTGTGCACGCTGATCGTTTTGTAGATGAGCGGAATCCAAAAACCATTTTGAGTAAGGACCAAATTCGACTTCTCGATAAGGCAAATCTGACGATACCTATACTCAGCCAGGAGGATTTGGAACTGCTAACAAAAATATACCATGTATCATCGAGAATTGGAGATACCGGACACTGCTATACGGGCGAGATCGATCTAACGCTGGGGAAACCATATATTTCACACAACGCTGGAGACGCACCCCTCCTTCGGGGAGCTATCATTGATCGATACACAATTCGTCGAGAGATGAGTCAAGGCGAATTCTTGTATCTAAAAGCAAGCAAATATAAATCTGAGGTTAGCGGAAAAAAAGCCTCTCATTTCAAAACAGAACGCGTTGCGATGCAGGGCATTACTGGCGTTAACGAACGGGTGCGTCTCAAGATGACCATGATTCCCCCCAATGTGTTCTGCGCGAACTCGGTTAATTACATCCATTTCAATAACGAAGATGCCGCTCCTATGTTTATCTTGGGCATCCTTAACAGTCGATTATTGAACTGGATCTTCCGCAAATTCAGCACTAACAGCAACGTTAATGGCTACGAAGTAGATAATCTGCCAACCCCGGTGAATCCGGGGCCGACAGCGAAGACCGAAATCGTTTCTTTGGTCGAGAACATTCTTGCTCTGAAGAAACGCAGTCCAGGCACTGAGACGACTGCGCTTGAGCAAAAGATCGACCACCTCGTCTATAATCTCTACGGACTGACTCCTGAAGAGATTGACTTGATCGAGGCAGCTACTAGTCTTTCATAGGCGGATGAAATGCCGGTCCTTCATCAGTACGTAGAGCAGCCGGGTTTATATGTTAAGTGCCATATCAAAGGCACCTTTGTAACGTTCCAGCTCACGAGTGACGGAGCAGGTCGGCTTTTTGCTGCTGGCTTTAAATCCGATGACAAATTCCCTCTGCGTTTGCTTATCGATCTGATTCATCGTGGCGAAGCCTATACATTCGGCTCTGGGGTTACACCTGCCGAATTCTCCGTTGGACAATTGGAGTTCGATTTCCCGGATGATCGCGAAGCGGAACGTCTTTTCCCTGTTTGTAACATGGATGGGGCTTATGATGATCTTCACCTTATTGTCCATGAACAGGCAAGTAAAACCATTACGGAACTCCTTTGTCCACGCTGTCGAAAAACTGTTGGTGTTCCATCCTCACTCAGCATTCCTGTCATAATCTTAACTATTGACAGCTTAAAGCGTCTTGAAAGCCAGAAAAAGATTTCTGCGGACCAGGACGCTATAAAATCCCTCTATGCCTGGTTCAAAGCCGACGCGGCGGAATATTGGGAAAAGATTGCCAAGGCAAAACGCAGGCCGGACCAAGGAGGCCTGGATTTTAATGAGCCAGGCAAGCTGTTGTAGTGTCGGAGATAGGAGAATTTTAAATGGCTGCCATCGATCTTTCCATTGACCAGTTACAACTTGACTCCTTGAATCCTCGAATTACTGGCGTTGATACTCAACGTGGTGTACTCCAGGAGATTCTAGATGACCAAGGGGAAAAGCTTTATACCCTAGCGGAGGATATGGTTAATCAAGGTCTTAGTCCTATTGAACGTTTATTGGTACAACGCGAAAAAAAAGACTCTGATCGGTTCATTACCCTAGAAGGCAACCGCCGAGTCGCGGCACTTAAGATCCTTGTGAATCCTCACGTACTGACGAGTCTGCAGCTAAAGGAATCTCTTCAAAAACGATTTGAGAAACTTGCCAAGGGTTTCGATCGTAAGAACATTGAGCCAATCGCTTGCTTTGAGGTGGCCAATCGCGACGAGGGCAATCAGTGGATTTACCTAAGGCACACAGGTGAGAATGAAGGGCGCGGAGTAGTCGGATGGTCCGGGATTGCAACCTCACGATTCCGGGGTAACGATCCAGCACTCCAGGCGCTTAAGTTTGTGAGAGAATATGGCAACCTGAATGACGATCAAACCCGCCTGATCGATGATCGTAAATTTCCTATTACCACGCTTGATCGTTTACTTTCTACTCGGGAAGTCCGAGATCTAATCGGCGTAGAAATAATGGAACGAAAGCTTCGTTCTGGTCTCTCAGCCGATGAAGTAATGAAGCCACTGAGACGTATAGTCCTTGACCTGGCTGAGAAAGAAATCAACGTAAGTCGATTGAAAAACAAGGCCGAGCAGGTGGAGTATATTAAAAAATTCGATACCAAAGACAAACCAGATCTTTCGAAGATTGACGCAGTCCGTTCAATTGAAGAAATTCATGGTAAAGAGTTTAAGTCAAAACCTGGAAAGCAAACTGCATCGAAGCGGCGAATTTCTGACCCGTCGGAACGAAAGACCCTCGTTCCAAGGCAAGTAAAGCTTAACATCCTCGATAATAAGGTTGCGGCAATCTTTAAAGAACTTAAGAAACTGAATATTGAAGACGCTCCCAACGCCTTGTCTGTCTTACTGCGAGTATTTCTGGAGCTTTCAGTCGACTGCTATATGGATTCTCATAGCATGCCGTTGCGGTTCAAAAATAAGCAGAATAAATTTATCGATAAGACATTAAAACAGAAGGTAAAGGAAGTGGTGGAGTACTTAGTAAAAGTCGAAAATCGTGATAGGAGAGACTTTACAGGCATTACGCGAGGTCTCAGCGTCGAACATAGCCCTCTTTATATTGATTTGTTACATGCTTATTTGCATAACCGTTTTGTAACTCCTAAGACACCTGATCTAATGGGAGCCTGGGATGATGCACAGAGGTTTTTCGAGCGCATTTGGCCGTGAATCCATTCACTGTTATTGACCCATTACCACTTCGGCGGCTTGCTCACTTTACTCCCCTGCGGTACCCCGGAGGAAAAGGGAAGCTTGCGGCATTCGTGAAGAATATTATCGAGGCGAACAAGCTTAACGATGGTACGTATGTTGAGCCCTATGCAGGGGGAGCAGCGATAGCACTAGAGCTGCTCTTTCACGAATACGTGGCGAAAATTTATATTAATGATGTTAGTCGACCCGTCTATGCGTTCTGGAAAAGCGTCCTAGACCACACTGAACAGTTGGTACGTCTTACCCGGGACACTTCCCTAACTGTACAAGCATGGGATAGACAAAAGCAGATTTTAGTTCACCCGGATGACTACGACGATATTGAGCTTGGTTTCGCAACCTTTTTCCTTAACCGAACAAATCGCTCGGGAATTCTTAATGGAGGCATCATTGGTGGTCGCGATCAGTCTGGACCATGGAAAATTGACGCTCGTTTTAACGTGCCTGAACTAATATTTCGCATTGAATCTATTGCCAAGATGCGCAGCAGGATAAGTTTGTCGAGGAAGGACTCTATTAGATTTCTTAGCACAAATTTGAACATTTGGCCACCTAAAACCCTAATCTATCTTGATCCTCCCTACTATACAAAGGGTAAGGACCTTTATTTAGACTACTATAACCACGAAGATCACGAGCGAATCGCCGAGTTTGTGACTCAACGACTAAATCGTCAGAAGTGGATTGTATCTTACGACAATGCAGTAGCAATCCGGACAATATATGGCTGTTATCGTCGTATCATTTACAACGTGCACTATAGCGCCCGGGAATCGCGAGAGGGGACAGAAGTGATGTTTTTTAGTGATAGTCTTCAGATTCCAAAATTAACTGGGTCAATCCGTGCTTTGTCATGTGAGGAAGCAAAAGGGCTTCTGAACTCGTAAACTGAAATTTACACCTTAGAGTTGGAATATCTTTTATGTCAGGAATCCGAACAAATTCAGGTGATCGGTTAAATAAGCAATGGAATGTGGGTGCAGAGCACGCACTTTATCACAAAGATGGACATTGGTATATGCCTTTGGATCGTTTTCCCGGCGCATATTTTGATCCAGGAGGATATATTTTGTTTCGTTCAAGAGAAGAATATTTAACTTGTAAATATTTGAGAATTGGGGAAAGAGTAAATGTGCCAGAAGGTATCTCTAAGATTCCGGGTTATAAAATTCACAAAAAAGAGAAGGGAGGTAGCCATGCTACCCAAAGATAAGACCGATCTGTTCGAATTCATGCTGGAGCGTGTGAAGGAAACTCAAAAACAACACTTGGAAGCGGAGCCACAAGCTTTCGGCCGATGGTTTGCCAAACTATATTTCCTTAAACCTCAGGACATGTTCGTTTCTGACGGCTCAAGAGACGGAAAGATTGATCTGTTTTTTACGACACACAATGACAAGGCCGTGCGACATCATGTTGTAAACACAAAGTTTACTAGAGAGTACAACAAAATTGCACCTCCCGCATTCTATGAAGAGATGAAATACTTCTGGCACGCATTTGAGAATCGTGCGAGCCGTGCTCCTTATCTTGAAAAAGCTGTTAAGCAAGAGCTGAGACCGCGGTATAGACAGTTGTTCGAGCGTTACGATGAAGGTGCCGCCGAGTTGATGTTCGTGACCAATCATCGCCGTAACAATGCTCACTACGAGCAAGTTAAGAATATCTCCATTAGAATATTCCATCTTGATGAACTGATTCAATACATTGTCGATGATATCGATGGTGCAATGCCGCGAACTCCGCCAATCTCATTGACAGGCATTCATGGAGGGGTATTATCCCCAGATAAAGCTGACACAGAAGTAGCGACCTCAATTGTGTTTGCAAGGCTGATTGACTTCATCCGTTATATGAAGGAAGACGAGTTTGGTCTGCTTTTTATGCGAAATGTCCGCGTTCCAATCAGTATTGCCCGATCTCCTGTAAACCGAGAAATCCAGAAAACTTTTCAAGAATATCCTAGAGAATTCGCCTTTAGTAATAATGGCATCACAATGCTTTGCGAAAAGCAGCACTACGACCCAGGAGAGAAGGTGCTGACATTGGATAATCCTCGCGTGGTTAATGGATCGCAAACTCTCCACAGTATATGCGACGTATCCGACCCTTCACCGAATGCAAGGGTAATGGTCCGCATCATTGAGATCGAGCCACCAATAGGTGGCTCGATCGATCAGAAAGCGGCCAGACGAAAAGAAGTAATTAACAAGATTGCTGTCAGAAGCAACCAGCAAAACCCTATCAAGAAATGGGATTTGGTCTCTAATGATGACTTTCAATTGGAACTGTTTCGATTTTTCCGGCAGAAGGGCTATTTCTACGAACGCCGTGATCGTGAGTGGAATCTACGCAGCCGTGAATTAAGAAGTGTAAACATCAAGCAAGGGATTGGCATAAGATGGCTCACCCAGTTGATTGCGAGTTTCTACTGGTCCAAGCCACGACTAGGTCCTGCGGTCGCAAAACATAGCGTTGGTGAGCTGTTTGAAGGCGAAATCTATGATGCCATTAGGAAGACACCTCCTGAGCTTGCTTTCCAACTATTTCTTCTCGATTCTAATCTGTGGGAGTGCGAGAACGATCTAGCCAGGAAGAAAGTCTACATCCGCAATATAAAATCGCATGCCCATTTTGTGGTATTTGCGCTGGCTGTAAAGGCGTTGAATGGGGCGGGGGCAAACTGGGGTGATTCCGGGTTATCGAATAATTTTCATGAAAAGTGGAGACACTGGGACGCCACCTATGATCATTTATGGCGCGGACTCACAAAGGCCTGTATTGATCAGATCATTGAGATATATGAGAAAGAGTCACGCGGATTTTCGCGTCGTGAGGGTGAAGAGTTGACCTATACGAACTACTTTAAGAACCAAGGTTACATCTCTCGAATTCTAAAATTACATCTGACCGGTGATATTAAGCGTTGCGCTCGCGCCATACTGCGGTCTTAGGCAATGTTGCGCAAAAAGGTAACAATGGATCCGGATTTCTTAATTGACATTGTTGCAATTCAGAACGGATTTGTTTTTGAAAACCACGCGCCTTGGTCCGGGGCGGCGAAGGTCTGGTGAAAAAAGGGTAATACTCTTAAGAAGGGGTAATAAATAGGGTAAAACGACGAGTTCATCCGCCATCGCCAAAAACTCTGGAACTACCGCAACGTCCTTCGCGACAACTGGATGAGCTACAATTGAGAGGCTGATTGAACCATGAAGAGCATACTTCCCGCATTCACGGAAACCCACGCGGCGCTCTTGCGCGACTTTCTAACATCGCCCCAACGTGTGAAGGGAACGATGACCTATCCGCAACTTGCGGGATTCCTGTTCAGCATGGCGAACGGACCGGAATTGATCCCCCCTTCGGAGTGGATGCCGATCGTCTTCAACGACCAGAACGCCCGGTACGAGACCCAAGACGAGGCGGAGGGGATCCTTCAGGCTATGATCGCCCTCTATAACGACTGCGGCCAGGAAAGAGCAAAGGGGAGCGCGTTCCTCCCGCCGGGGTGCGAGATCAAAACAAAGCCGCTGGACAACTTGGGTGCCGATGCGCCGCTTAGCCAATGGGCGCGGGGATTCTTGGCGGGGCACATCTACCTTGAAGAAATCTGGGACGATTATATCCCCGACGAACTCGACGAGAAACTCGGTTCAAGTAGATGGTTCTCACGTTCTTCGCCTCCCCAACGCTCGCGGAGGCCTACCACAAGGAGGGCAAGGGGAAGTCGAGCCTGGAACACCTCGCCGAAACGGTGGTCATGGTCTTCCCCGACGCGATGGCCGAGTATGCCCACCTGGGCCGCTGCATCTTCCAAGTGCGGCGCGAAGAGGGTGATCTCGACCGAGAGCCGTCGGATCGCCCGAAGGTCGGCCGAAACGACCCTTGCCCGTGCGGCAGCGGGAAAAAGTCCAAGAAGTGCTGCGGCGCGATATAAATGATTTTATTTGGTATATTTTGTGAGTTTCACGCAATGCGTGAACTATCGCGCTCGTAATGCACCTTAAAAGCCGGAGTTGACCTGATCGATGAGTCCTCGTCCTCTAACACCGAAAACGTAAACGCCGCTCTGCGGACGCATCCGGCAGATTCTTAAATCCGCGCAGTCCGGTGTCGCCTGCTCGGCTAACACGACCCAAGTCGTGTTGGATACTCTAGGTTTCGAGCTGAGTGTTCACAATTTACATGTGTTCACAAATAGTGTACAATCTTTCTAAGTGAACACTAGAGGTTTGTCCTATGAATCGAGTCGCTGAAAAACATAAAGTAAGGGCAAAACTTTTGCCGGAGAGTGTGCTACTTGAGGGCGCTTTGGATGCGCTTGAGAAAGCAACGGGCACAACTGCTCATATTCTAGAATGGGAGCATACGCTTGCAGGGGGAAAAGCAGATGCAGTCCTAGAGCTAATTAAAGACCAAAAAAAGTTACGCTACATTGTTGAGGTAAAACCCACCCTACCGGCAGCTGCACTCGGCCCTGCCGTCGCACAGTTGCAGAGGTTCAAAAAGCCTGGGATGCTGGTTACTCGCTACATAACACCTCCAATGGCCGAACGCTTAAAAGAATTGAAGGTGGCATTCATCGATACGGCTGGAAATGCCTATATCAATGCGCCTGGATTCTTTGTCTATACGACCGGCCGGAAGGCGCCGGAACCAGACGAGAAGGCGCACAGAGTCAAAGCGTTCCGGCCCACGGGGTTGCAAGTGATCTTTGCGCTGCTTTGCCTGCCGGAGCTGATCAAGGCACCTTATCGTGACATTGCCAAAGCAGCCGATGTTGCGCTCGGCACGGTGAACTGGGTAATGTACGATCTGAGAAGACTGAATTATCTTGTGGAGCGTGGGAAGCTTGGAAGAAAGCTTGTCAATGCTCATGGGCTCTTAGACGCCTGGGTGACCGTCTACGCGCAGCAGTTACGGCCGAAGCTATACATCGGACGTTTTCGTGCTCCTGATCCCGACTGGTGGCGGAATGTTGACTGGAAGAAATTTAATGCCTTTCTGGGAGGGGAACCGGCCGCTGCAAAGCTTACGGACTATCTGAAGCCGGAGACAGCAACGGTCTACACTGCCGGTGACGTTAACCCTTTTTTGCTCAAATATCATCTAAAGAAGGATGCCGCGGGCGACGTGGAGTTGATCAAAGCCTTCTGGAATTTTGACTATCCGTGGAATTACCAGCAAGTGGCACCGCCCTTGCTTGTTTATGCCGACCTGCTTGCAACGGCCAAGGATCGCAACATCGAGACCGGAAAGATTATCTATGAGCAATATCTCGCTCGACTTGTCAGGGAAGGTTGATCCTGTATTAGTCGATTTGTTGTTGAAAATTAAAGAAATTGCAAAGGAGGTCAACATAGATTTCTTTGTAATTGGAGCGACAGCGCGCGACTTGATTCTTGAGAAAGGTTATAGAATTTCGGCCAAACAGGCCACCAAGGATGTTGATTTAGGTGTCATGGTCAATGGATGGGATACCTATCGCAAGTTAATAGAAAAACTTCTTTCAACCGGCCAATTCGTGATAGACAAGAAAAGCGTACATCGCCTTCTTTATAAAGCGTCTTGCCGCTCCGAGGAATCGAAGAGACTTCTCACACGGAAGAAAAATGAGTACAGCGAGCTCAACGTGGACCTTCTCTTGTATTTATGGGATCTCAAGGGCCCTAAAGCCCTTGGCCAGGAAATCCTCCTGAAATCGTTTTTCTCCTTTAGGCCTTTGGCAGAATAAAAACCCAGGAGGATCAATACGTTTCCCGCTCCGGCAGGTCATAATGCGGATCGGTTGCGATCCGGATCTCCCGGTTAAGCTCACCCTTTGCCTGTTGATACAGATCCATCCAAACGGTCCGGCGTACCACACTCGGCATTCCTGAGCAGTTCTCTTCGACCTTGTTCTGGAAAGTCACTATTTCATTCTTGCCGCCGGCCTCAGCCCGTTCTGTAATACCGAATCGGAACTCGATATGCGCGCGATCGGAATAATCCACAATCGCAGCCCAGGCTTCCGCACCTTTCTGGTAAAAGATTCTTTCGTAGATCAGCTCCGGCATCCTCCTCACCTCCCTTCGTTTGGCTACTCCTTGCCAGGGGCCTCGAAAGGAAAAGAGCCCCTGCACAAAAGGAGTCATTTTTCGCTTTGGATCTGCTAAGCCCAGTGACGGGGCTCATGCTCATTTTTTGGCTGTGTTCACAAAACGTGAAAAATGCCGAATAGTGAACAGGCCAGAAAGAGTCCGGCCATGGCTGGAAAAACGCCTGGCCGCGTGCAAGGTTCTTGATACATTGCTCCTAATGATACCGCGCAGGATATTGTTAACAATGCGACGCCAGAATGCGGAGTGCTGATTGTACAATAGCCATGCACGACACCCGGGGGGCTGAAAAACAGTCGTTGCACTTATAGTTCAAAGGGGAAAAGTGACAAATCCTTTGCACGAGGAGGTATGAGGGCAATGAAGGCATCAAGGCTGCCGCAAGACCTGATCGAGCTGGGCCACAAATACGGTCTGGCCGGCCAGCGTGTTTACTTCCCGAAACAGAAATTGCACACGCTCGTCACCCGCCATATGCCGGATCTCCTCCAGGAGATTGAAGCTACCTACCATGAGCGGGGCGTAACCTTCTATGACGAGTCATCGCCCCGGAAGGTCTTCTCAGGCATGTTCAACAAGAGCAGGATCGCGTTTAAATTCAACCTCAAGCTCCGGACCGCGGCCAGCGTCGCTTCAGCCGCCTATAAAGCTTGGCGGGAGTGGTTCGGCCGCAAGGAACGGCCCAGGCTGGAACAGCTCCGAAGGATTGCCGAGGAGTCCGGCCGAGAATATTCATCCCTCTATTTCAGCTATCTGGAGATCCGGGGCAGGCTGCGAAACAAACAGGAGGTGACCGCCGATTACTATGCCCGTTTCCATGAGATACCGGTCCAAGACGTTCAGAAGATCATTGAAATCGCCCAATCCTCGATTGAGAGCTGCCCCTGGAGAAGTTCATGAACATTGAGCCAAATGAAGGCTCCAAGAAGAAAACCTTCATGAAGGATTAACGAACAGGATGACAGACACGCGCTTTTGGCCTTATAAAAAAATGGTTTGATATTGCAATCGGCCTCCTGTAAATTTCGCCTGGGGATTCCGGGTCTTAGCGCTTAAGCAGCCGAAAGGAGGATTACTTCCATGAAGGAAGAAACGATTCGAATCGCTCGTCAGGAATTATATGAACAGGTCTGGGCACAGCCCCTCTATAAGCTTGCCAAAAACTACCACATGTCGGATGTCGGGCTTGCCAAACTATGTAGGAGACTCAAGATCCCGCTGCCGGGAAATAGCTACTGGCAGAGAGTGAAGTTCGGAAAACCGGTGACCCGCCCGCCTTTACCAGTTGAAAACGGGGTGAATGAAGCCAAGATCCGTGTTATGAAGCAGGAGGATCCTCCGGTCGATCAGAACCAGTACGAAGAAGCCCAAAACAAAATTGTCTTTGAAGGCCTCAGTGAAAATAGAATTCGAGTTCCATCCCGACTGGCCTCCCCGCACCCCTATGTCGCTTTGACAGAGAAAATCCTGAGAAACGCAAAGCATGAAAATTCAGGAATGATCTACAGTAGGATGGACTGTCTGGATATTTCTGTGAGTCGTGGAAACCTGGGCCGGGCTTTGCGCATTATGAACGCCTTGATTAAGGCGTTGGAAGCAAGGGGGTTCAAGGTCCTACTCCCCAAGAAAGACGAGTCTAATCCCCATTCATCCTATGTGACCAGCGTATCCATTTTAGGTGAGACCATTGAATTCGGCCTTCGGGAATTTATTAAGAGGACTGAACGGGAGCCCGTGCCGGACGAAAAGAAAAGATATTCCTGGTACTATGAGAGGTATGATTACACTCCCTCCGGAAAGCTTATCTTATCGATCAAGAATTCCATCGGCACCGGGCTGCGAAAGAACTGGTCCGATGGCAAGAAGCATCGGGTTGAGGATTCTTTAAATGATTTTGTTGTGGGATTAATCAAAGCCGCTGTAGACATGCGGGCCTGGAAGCTTGAAAGGGAACGGCAGCATCGGGAATGGCAGGAAAAAGAACGCCTTCGCTTTGAAGAAGAGAAACGCCGGCGAGAGCAAGAGGAGCTGTTTCAATGCCTGAGCAATGATACCTCCGCCTGGCATAAAAGCAGAAATATTCGTGCGTATGCCGATGCGGTTAAACATGCCGTCATCAAGGAACATGGAGAAATTTTATCAGGAAGCAAACTCGACAAGTGGCTGGCATGGGCCTATTCTCAAGCAGACCGAACGGATCCGCTGGTGCAAAATTATAGGTATTTTCTTAACGCAAACAAGCTTGGCCCAAGCAACTGAATAACTTACCTCGGATGCCGAGAGCTTGACTCTATGAATTAAGGGGTCAATCGGATAAAGGCTTGACATCATCCCAAAACGCTGATAATGTATATACATCTGCAATGCAATGTATGGAGGCTAAACATGAGCACCAAGACTTTATTGAGGCAAGCCAAGCCTGTAAATGTCCGAGAAGCCCAGGCCCAACTTTCCCGTCTGATTCGTTCCAAGACCCCCTCATTGGTTCTCTCTCATGGAAAACCTGTTTCCTTTCTGGTCCCTTATGAGGAGATGCTGGACCTTTTGGAGATGCTGGATGAATTGAAAGATGAAAAACTGCTGGAAGAGATTGCACGCGCACGGTCCGAATATGCGCGAGGGAAAGCTGTTCCGGCGGAGAGACTGTTTAAGAAAATGGGGCTGTGAGTGGCGGTCTACGAGGTCATCTTTCCAAGTGAACGGACTGAACACCAATTTCAAAAAGTCTTGGAAAAGATCCCGACCAATTATCAAGCCGCCATTGTTGAAGCGATTCGTTCTTTAAGCTCAAACCCACGTCCACCAGGGAAACGTTCTAAAAAACTAAAAGGCCATCTAATCGTATACCATTTCATTGCCCAATACCGCCTTCGAGTTGGTCCATACCGAATCCTCTACGACGTGGATGATCAGCGTAAGAAGGTGGTTTTGTTGAAGCTCCTCAAACGTGACGAACACACCTACGATTAAACTGTCGCAGCCAAGCTTCATTTCTACCACTTTGTAATCGGATTTTGGGGGCGAGAATGCCTTCCTGTTATCCGTACAGCTGACCTGCAACAACATGATACACATTTCAAACAGGAATCCTTTCCCTCTCAAAAAACGTCCAAGAATTTGACCTTTCTCCTTTTTTAAGATAAATATTAGATCCCATGAGTACTAAGCCAGCATGCCTATATCGCGCTTTTACGGAGAGAGAACATGCAGTTCAATTTTCTAATGGAATAATTCGACTTGGTTTGTTGAGCTCCTATAAGGAAACAGAAGATGCGCAACGGCAAGACGAATCCGAGGGCGAATCCAGTACTTATTTAAAGAGGGATTTACCAGTTGTAACGATTAGCAAACACACCATGGAAATTATTGCTACTGGTTCTTCACCCGGGCTTCTTCATTTCAGAGGAACGAATATAAACCCTAAATATTTACTGTGTACTTCGGGTCCAGGCGTTGATCTGAATCTTTTACGAAACAAGTTTGGGAATCATGTTGTAAAGATTAATTCCCCTATAAGGCTCTTGAACGATATCAATAGAGTTAGTCCTATCAGTTCGAAGATGGAATTCATTGGCAAGTGCACCCTTGATGAGGTTTGCTATTCAAAAGATCAAATTCAAGATCTTGATCCTGATTCAACAGAAGCAGTCAGGCTGAGCTATTTACAAAAACATCCCAAATTCAGCGTTGAGTGCGAATATCGTTATATTGTTATGGCAAAACCCTGTGTCAAAGGGGAAAAACCAGAAAATCATGTACTGTTTAACATTAATCGAAAATTGGATTATCTGGAATTAATTTAAAGTTGACTTACTGAAGTTCGCGGCAATGAGTTCTTCCATAATAATGTAGAATTCGACCAGTAATGCTTGTATTATAAACTGCACTAACCCTGAATCAAGATGGCGATCATACGCAAATCTGCCAGATCTCTCTCAGAGTTCTTGAGGATCGCGTCTGCTTTCTCGGACAAATGGGACGGCCCCTGGTTCCGTGGACATGACCGGGCGAGCGATACCTTGACTCCGAGGCGCTACCGATACCGTATTGTAGACGAGGATGAAATACGCTCAGAGTTAAAACGACGAACGACCCAACTAATTCCTGGTTCACAACCGCGCTCTGAGTGGGAACGTTATTTTGTCATGCAACATTACGGTTTACCTACCCGCCTTCTCGATTGGTCGGAGGGTGCGTTGTTTGCCCTTCATTTTGCCATTGTGTCCAACAGAGGCCGAAGTGACGCAGCTGTCTGGGTTCTTGATCCTTTTTGGTTAAACGGTCGTGTTATAAGCAACGATAAACTTCTGCCTGATCCCGATGATGACCGAGACAAGGACGTTCTCAGACAATACCTGCCGGATCCTTTTCCCAAAAAAAAGATAATCTTCCCGGATTTACCGATTGCGCTTCAGCCACCTCACATTGATCGCCGAATAGCTGCCCAGCTCAGTTCCTTCACTATCCATGGAAAGGAACAGAGCGGCCTCGAAATAGTGGCTAACAGAGATACGAATTCTCGGCTTGCCAAAATCAGAATTCCTCGTGTTGCCTTGAAGCGAATGCGTGAACAGCTGATAGACTCCGGTATTACCGAAACAACCGTCTACCCGGATCTATATGGCCTCGGTCTCGAGCTAACTCGTTTGAACGCGAGTCGACCTATAGGTCGGGTTCGACGCCCAAGGAGCCCTTTCTAATGCCACTGTAGCATTCTTATTTCTTTTCTCGATTGTTTTTCCTTTCCTTATTTCGATCCTCAGGGTAAGAATCCTTCCTGAAGTCAACAGTTGAAAAAACTTGAAATAGGGCGTAGATTATAAACGGAAATTATTGATGAAAGGATCGGGTGGTCTGGAGTTATGCCAATCCGTATAACACCGTGATAAGAACAGCTCAACAGTGCAACTGGATAAAATCTCACGGGCTGCCGACATGTGAGACTCGTTTCGTGGGCGCCGTATACGGCACTGCGAGCAGATTTTGGGGGTATTATACGGATCAATCTAAACAATGGCATGCGGCCCGCGTAATTTTCTGGAGGCTTGACAATGGACAACAAGCTGATTGCGGAGAAGGTCTTCCATCTCATCACTGCGATCCGGCACAAGAATGAAATCGTCGCCCGCTCGCTCCAAAGCGCCATAGTCGGGTTGCTTGAGCATCCCCAACCGCTCATTTCTGCTACGCCCGAGACGCTGCGGTGCGTCAAGGGCGTAGGACCGAAAACTGTTAAGTGGATAGCACGCATAATTGGTGGAGAGAGTATTGAAGCGATCGCGGTGGATATCCCTGAGTGGAGAAGGAGTCCTGCTCCGAAAAGCGTAGGGGGCTCTCAGCACCCCGATCTTGGGAACTGGGACGGATCCTGGGATAACATAGTACGAACTATCGAGGATAAGTGAGAGACCACAAAGAATCTGGTTCTAAATGATCACCAAGTATTCGTCCATTGCATCTTCACCGCGTCTTCAACCCTTTTGATACATGTATCCACACTTCGCCTGATTTCGTGCTGCCAAATACGTAAGACACGCCAGCCCTTAGACCTCAGCTTTCTGAAGTTCTTTCGATCTCGCTTACGGTTTTCGCCTATCTTCTCTTTCCAAAAATCAGGAAGCTTATGTTCCCATATAGGGAACCGATATCCATGCCAAAAATCCCCATCTATGAAAACTGCCACCTTTGCTTTAGGAAATATCAGATCAGGTCTTCCGGGGATGCTCTTTAAGTGTTTCCTGAACCGGTATCCTTTTTTATAAAGTTCGGAACGAACGATTCTTTCAAGACTCCCATCCTTTTGTTTGACTCTCGACATGGCGCGAAATCGTTGTTCTGGTGTCAGATGATCAGCCATTTTAACTAATTTGAGAAGATCATATTAGAAAGGTTATAAACTATCAATTAACACTTGTACCCTATTAATTTCCTTCTGTTTATCCAGGTAATCCTTATAGCTGTCCGTGGTTTGTCTTATCAGCTGATCGTAAGTGATATATCTTGCTCCGACAGCCCTTAAAATTTCCCTATTTTCTTTGTCTTGACCGGATGGTTCTGGTGGTGATCCAAGGATACAAATAACCTCTATTATATGTTCGTCTTCAGGGTATGACTTTTTTAGACATTTCTCCAGCGCGCTGCGATACTTGCGTATTTGATCTACTATTTGGGTCGCCTTTATCTTCTTGTCGTATTTTTTCAGTTCTATAATGATATGCTTGCCAGCTGCGGTCCTGTATCTGATATCGATCCTTCCAGATTTTTCTTCTGCATTCAACTTGACATCGAGCTTACGCCACTCTTTATAAATCGTTTCCTCCATTTTCGCGTCAGTGCTGGCTCTTTCCCAAGAGGAATCTAAAAGCCAAAGATGATCAAAAATATATTCCTGAATAAGTTTTTCCTGAGCTGTTGGAACTATATTTTCGAACTTTTTTAAAATCTCGACCCTATTCCTGGTAATTTGCCAGTAATGTACGGCCTCGAGTTCATCCATACTTGTGAATATGGATTTAATTAAATCGAAATCAGCCGAGTCTCCAATGTTATTGAGCGCACTCAAATTATCTTTTAAGGCAAGAGATTCAAAAGCAAGAATGCCGTGCTTGTAAAGCTCTTTTTTGTATTCGGGGTCGGGAACGGGAATCGATTCAATTTTACTGAAAAGTATGCGTGCATATTTTTTGTTATCTGGACCCAATTGGTCGAACCATTTTTTAATAGTGGGATTCTCGAGAGCTTTCTTTTCCGCATTTTCGTTCCGCCAATCACGCCATTTGCTTTGGATGACTTTTAAAACTTCATCCTGAACATACTTCCTCAATTTCCCAAATCTTGGATCGGACTCTTTGAGGCTTTGTCGATCACTAGTTACTATATCCTCTTTATTATCCACGTCGAGAAAGTCGGCCCGAATCTCACCTATCAAATATTTTGAGAAAACTCCACCTTCCTTCAAATCCTTTAGAACATCCTCATGGATCAATTTTCCCCAGGCAAGAATGACGATCGTATTGTTTCCTTCCTCTATACTTTTTTGTTCATCGAAAGTTCCTACCCAACCCGTTATTCGATACTCATTCTCACGATCGACAATCCCGTCAATTTTCATCTGTTTTCGACTGTTAATACAGAGTTCGGCATAAGACTTACTTTCTTCCCCAAAGTACCATATATATTCGATCTTTTTAAAATAATCCCTGTCTTTGATGGTGATCGGTATATCATTGACGCTTACCGAGAAATCATATTCATCGCCAATAATACTGAATCGTCTGGCCAGTCGCTTCCTCAAAAAGATCTCGACCGCGTTCACTCCTTTTTTTAAATCACTAAGAATGATTGTCGTTCCTTTTTTGATTTTGATATTTTTATCATTGACTGGTTTGGGGTGATAGGGACCTTTGCCAGCCCTGATCACTTCCTCAATTTTATCTGTGTTCATGATGAAGCCATTCTTTTCGAAAGTACGACTCCTGCCATTATCTTTAACGCTATGAACCTCAATCGTATCGGCAATTGAAAATAATGATAGCTTGCCTATACCCTTGCGCCCCATAACATGTCTGCCTTTTGGAGTTATTGTTGGATCTTTATCTCTTTTGGGATATCCCACCTTAAGATACTTGTCATTGATTTCTGTCTTAGACATACCGCAGCCGTCATCCGCAATCGTGATGATTCGTTTTTTTGTGTCAATATCGATATCGACACGAGTGGCATCGGCGTCCCAAGAATTAGCGACGACCTCAGAAATCACGGCGGGAATATTACTGTAGAGACCGATTCCCAAGTGTTTCAAAGTATTGAGGTCTATAGTCAGCTCGTATTCTGCAGTCTTACCCATTGTCCTCTAAATGCTTTCTTATACTCTTGGCAATAATCCTGCCGAGACGAACTGGAACCGCATTTCCGATATGTCGGGCTATGGTTGTAATTGAAAAAACGGCATCTGGGTTAACAAGATCATATTTACTAGGAAAGGTTTGAAGGAGGGCTGCTTCTCTTAAAGATATCGCTCTATGCTGCTCCGGATGGCCGAACCTTCCATTCCCAAGCCCATGACATTGGGTGGTCATCGTAGGTGCGGGTTCGTCCCATTTCATCCTTCCATATATACTGGGATATGTTTTCCCGCTCTTCCTTTTATGACATTCCAAGACCAAATCATCGGACCAATCCTTCCAGCTACCACCAGTGGGAGTATTCATGACCCTTTTCATATTCAATGCGGATAATCCGCTTGCTCGATGAAGCGGATCAGTCGAGCTTACTTCACCTGCTGCGATAGGCTCGAGTTGTTTGATTAAATCTGTAACGTGCCTCTGTCGCTTGGGAGGGTGAGTTTTCTTTATGATCTCAATACTATCAAACTTAGAAGCGAATAAGACCAACCTCCTTCTTCTCTGTGGCACGCCATAATCGAGACAATTAACCGAACTCCATGATCGGTAATAATCAAGATCAATCAAAACTTTTACAAAATCATGGAATACCGGATGCTTCTCCAATTGTGGAACGTTTTCCATCGATATAACTTCGGGTTCTATTTCTTTTATTAACCTTATGAATGTATGTAATAATTTCCATGCATCGTCCTCAGTTTTTCGTTTTGAATATTTAGAGAATGGCTGACAGGGAGCGCACCCGACAAGAATCTTTATACTTTTTTCCGGATACAGTTGTAAGATTTCTTCAGCGGTTACGTTTTCGATATCCTTTTCAATGAATTTGGCGGCATTATTTTTCTCATAAGCGTATTTACATGTTTTATCGATATCAATTCCTGCCACTACATGGAAACCCTCTTTAACAAACCCATGTGTCAACCCACCTACTCCACAAAACAGATCTACAACAGAACATTTTTGCATGATTTTATATGAGAATTTTGTGTCTGATGACATTTTCAATCGTAGGCGATGTATTTGGCGGCATTATACAGGTTCGAGTAAAGCGGGTCAATATTCCTGTGGGATGAGAGGTCAGACGGATGTTCCCATGATGAGGCAGGTCACACAAAGATACTAAAGCTCGGCATCTCATGCCAATTCCAGCGCTGAGCCTTCAGCACCGAACATCTTTCAAACAAGCACCGATCAACAGTAAATCGTAAGTCCTTTGTAGTTTCATGCGTAAATTCTCAATTGTTTTAAATCGTCGAACCCGTGACTTTGAAGGTGTTATTATTGGTTAAGAGGTCGCACATTTTTATACGATACTTTCAGCATCTGCAGTATTAACTTTTACTTTTATCAATCCAGATGACTTCGATAGTAAGGAGAGCCGAGGTAATATGGATCATTGCGGTGAAGCTCCTCCAGCCAGTCCCTATCGATGAGCCATTTCCGTTTTGTAAATTGTTCGTTATCGTCAGATGTTGGCGCGGCGTTCTGCAAAAATCCAAGCATTGTCCCCATCAGCAGAATACCAATCCCTACCATGATTACCCATAACAAATCGCCCCGAAATCCTGAAGCCCACTGAATGAACCCAATCACGGCGAATGATGATAATAGACCCAATGCAACGGAAACGTTTTTGCGATAGCCAATTGTGGTCACCTGAAATCCTCGCCGAATCGTACACCCAGGTTCGACTTCAAACGTTTCTCTGATACCGAGTTCCTTCGAAAACTTTCCCACCCGGTTCTTTACCATTTACAGCCCTCTTTCCTGACCATAGTGTTAAAATTCCGAGGGTCTTCATTTTTTTAATGTGCTAAATTTGTGCTAAAATCACATCAAAAAGACCGGACTAGACAGAACCAGTGCAAACAGATAGAATGATCAAAATCCCTTGACGGTCAATATCTTTCGGGAGACCAGACCAAAGATCAAGGGCTTGGAAAATTTGCCTGGAACGACCTTCGAATCCGCAGGTCGGGGGTTCAATTCCCTCCAGGCGCACCAAGGATTCATTCGATTCATCGGTCGGTTGATTGGTTTCGCTTACAGCCTCCTACAAGGGTTCGTGCTTCAAACCCGCCTATATGACAATGTAATTCGCAGGTACTGGTTTGCCTCGTACAAAGGCAATGCCCCCTGTCATTTAGTTGACGACAAAATCACGTTGGACTGAAAGCTAGGAAGTAGATTCAGAATGGGCTTCACTCTCGAAATCTACCTACAGGTAGTTTTTTAAATCAAGAAAGGAGAGTAAGAGCATGAAAGGATTAGTTTTAGGAATTGCCCTTTTTGTTGCAATCAGTTTTTTGAGTCTCACGGCTGTTCTCGCCTATGAAGAAGCACCCGTTAGCGGGGGAGGCAGCGTCTCGGGGAAGATCACCTTTAAAGGAACGCCACCTCCGCCCAAGTTATTTGATTTCGCAAAGTTTCCGCAGCAAAGTTACTGCTCAAAAGCGGATTCGGACGAGCTCGGTCACCGGATACTTCGAGAGGTGAAGGTTAAAGACGGCGCTTTGGGGGATGTGGTGGTTTTTATCGAAGGCATTGAGAAAGGGAAGGCGTTTAAATTTAACGGAACCGATGTCAATGCCGATACCTGCCGATTTCTGGTACAAGGCGGTCCGTCCACCATGGTGGGTGTGGTGATGAATAGGAATGAAATACGGGTTACGAATAAGGATGCCGACCCAAGCGATTCTAAATCGGCAGACGGTGTGCTTCATAATCCCCATGGTTATGAGGTGAGCATGTCGTGGATCATCCGGTGGGAGCAAAGTTCATCCGGTGTGATTCATTATTCCCATGGTTATGAGGTGAAGGGTAATGCGAGCCGCACGCTATTCAACAAACCCCTCCCAACCAAGGGAATGGTCCTGACACAAAAATTGATTTTGCGGAGGCCTAAGAGATTTATGATGATTCAGTGCGACCAGCACAATTACATGAATGCCTGGTTTCATCCGGTGGATAATCCCTATTATGCAATTGTGGGTGAAGATGGGAAATTCTCGATTGATGACATTCCGCCGGGCAGTTACGAGATTTATGCCTTCCATCCCATTCTGGGAACAAACGAGCAGAAGCTCACTGTAACGGCAGGCGGAAAAGCCAGCGTAAATTTTGAGTTCTCAAAACCGCCGTGGATGTTAAGACCAAAACCCTAACGGTCAAATACTCCGATGGATAAGTTTTACAAGCGAAATAATTTAAGATAAAAGGCCCGCCACGATGCTCTACAGCCACCGCGACCCAACCCAGCGCTAAGGGGATGCGCAGCAGGCGGCAGGTGGTTGAGCACGAGCTTTAGAAGGGAAAAGACAAGCTATGTACGGACGCTACGTTCTCGCTTCGGAATTAAAGGCCCTTGCTAAACGCTTTGGTGTGGACATGGCTGAGCTTGAATTGTCCTCACGCTTTACATCCATCACCGGCTGAAAACCGCTTTAATGGACTGTTCATCCGGTCGATGCTTCCCCGATATGGATCTTATCACCTCCCTTTTTGGCAATATATAATGCCCGATCTGCTAAACGAATTAACTCATCTACATTTTTACCATGAACAGGGTACAGGGCCGCCCCAATGCTTATATCCAGGTCAAGTCGGGCTGCTGCACTCACTTTACGTATCCCCTCTCTAATCCTCTTCGAAGCAAACATGACACCCTCCCGTGTAGTTTTCGACAAAATCACCACGATCTCATCTCCTCCCCAACGGAACACTAAATCGGTCCCTCGCGATGATTCCTGAATACTCCTAGCCACCTCCTTTAACACCTCATCCCCGGCCTGATGCCCCCGGCTATCATTAACTGTCTTAAAATGGTCAAGATCACAGAGCAGAATAGCTAACATCTGCTTATCTCGGTCTGCTCGAGCGATTTCTTCTTCCATTCTGCTTTCAAAATATCGCCGATTATACAGACCGGTCAGAGTATCGCAAATTGCTTGTTTATATAACGTATGCTCCCACCGCTCCTGATAAGTGATATCACGCAAGACAACGGCAAAGATTTTCTCGCCTCCCAGCTCGAGTTTTGAAATGGAGGCTTCTGCCGGAAACTCCTCGCCGTTCTTCCTGCGCCCGTATATTTGTCCGCGTTCTCCCATCCCACGAGCAGTCACGGTAGAACTGGAAAATGCGGCAATGTGATGTCGGTGAACAGCCTGCGATCTTTCCGGGAGAAGGAAATCGAGCGGTTGACCTACGGTCTCATCTTGCGAATAGCCAAAGAGCTGCTCAGCCCTTTTGTTGAAAAGGATAATTTGCTGCCTTTCGTCAATCGAGATAATTGCTTCGTAGGCGATATCCAAAATGCCAGAAAAACGGGCCTCACTCTTGTGCAGTGATTTTTCTGCCAGTTTGCGTTCATAATTTTCTCGTTCAAGCGTTTCCTTTATCTTCATAAGCTCTTCGGATTTTCCCTGTACTTCCGCCTTCTCTATCTCTTTCTGCGTTAGTTGACTTCTCAATCGGCCAAAATTGTAACTGACACGTAATACATAGAGGCAGAAAAGAAGAATCAAAATTGAAAGACCGTATAAATAAGTCTTAAGCTGTAGGATGAGATCTTTCTTGGATTCGCTCACTAATTGAGGAGCATAAACTCCGATAATGGTGGCAGTCAAAGCCAGCATCACGAGAACAGCAATCCACCATAAATGCCGATCATGACGTACAAGCTTTGCTATTTCTGTTTCTGTGTTTTTGTCATCAGGCATGATGCTCATTATCCAGGTAATAAATGAGGGTTCTTGTCCGAGATCGTGTTTCCACTGTTACCTTCCATCGTGGGTATGGTTTCATTCAGACTTTCCGGAGTTGATTTCCTTCTGCGCTTTCCGATACGCGGTCTTGTGCTTAAATCCCTTTTTAAGATACTTCCAGATCAGCCGGATCAATACCATATCCTCCGACGAATACTCCCGGGCTTCCAGATCCCCCATGGGAACCCGCTTCGGGGTAATATAGCCCTTCAGTTCCAGATAATAGAGCTTGTGACGGGGAATATCGATTTTTCGAAGGAGCTCTGAGGTTGTCATATCTACCCTGTCGTGTTATTTTGACAGCCCATACCTCAAATTATCCCAATCAATAGGAGGCATCGCTAGGCCACAAGTTAAGCATGCCCAATTTCCCGTATCTTTACCTCGATCAGTTTCTCTATCCAGTGATATATGCTTACAAAGTTTATTGTCCCATTCTTCTCGCTTCTGCGCTGCAGAATCCCTCTCCATTTAAACCCTCCCTTATACGCATGATAATGGCGATCAGTATAGCAATCGACGAAAGCCTGCTTTGGATCTGTCCCCCGAGTATTCCAAAAGGCGATAGAGATCTCGACGATCCTCTTCGCATGATACCGAAGGTATCCAGGCAGTTTTGTGTTGGATCAATATGTAGGGATGCTAAAGGGAGAGAAATTAAATCCGGTAAGTCGAGAGAAGCTGGAACAACTTATTCCTTATTGGAGCCATGCGTCGTACTGAAGCTAACAAAATTGAGTGGGTGAACCTTTCCAGGAGATGATGCTCAGCCACAGGTGTACTACTGAACTCGTTGGACGCCGGTACTCCAGGATATTCATCCGAGATGTAGGGGTTTTGGTCCTCCAGTATGACAATAGCTTGATGAATAACAATAGCGGTCTCGGGCGTGTTCTGGAGATATTCAAACTCATCAGAATAACAGACACCCGAGAGCAGAATTAAAATAGTCGCCACATACAGCGCCACACTTTTTTTCATGCGATCAGACTTCATTCAGTCTTCTTATTATGCTTTGCCTCATAGCCGGATTAGACCTTGAAGATTATGTGCTCGGGACCGCCCATAAAAACTTCTATGCTACATGGTTTTTCTTTTTTAATTCATTTAAAAAATTGTAACATTGTGTTAGAAAGAGAGCAATAGATAATAAGTCTAGGAGTCTTAATCAGGCAAATGGCTCATTTCCTCTAGTGTCCACACGTAATCTGACACTCAAGCAGCTTTGCATTCCTTTCCCGGTATATGGGTCCGAATGTTTCCTATGCTCTTTCCAATTCTCGGCCGCTCGTGTGAAATTAAACGATCCCGTGATGATGGTTTCTTCATCAATTACTATGGCCTTGTTGCGTGCGATGGCGTGTTGTAAGTCAATGAAGGTCGGGATTCCCTGGTTGGCCAAAAAATCGGCTGAGGAATATCTCGCGGTCCGGTTGCTCTTGTCAAGGATCACCTCTACATGGACCCTACGCTTATGGGCATTCAGGAGAGTCTTGGGCGATCGGCGCTGAGGTGAAGGAGTAGGCCTGGACGTAGATAGGAGTGCTGACTGCCGATATGATCTTGACGATGGAATCGGTGCGGTGCCCTCTTTAGAAAAAGGGTTGCATCCTCAAGACGGTGTGCGATAGAATGAATAATAATCGGTGTGCGCCTGTAGCTCAGTGGATAGAGCAACGGCCTCCGGAGCCGTGGGTCGGGGGTTCAAATCCCTTCAGGCGCGCCAACACTCTTCATGAACCCACGACCCGCGGGTATCAAGGGACGCGTCAAGACGTGAAGGAGCCTGTTTTTTGGGCCGTTAGCTCAGTTGGTAGAGCAGCTGACTCTTAATCAGCGGGTCGCAGGTTCGATCCCTGCACGGCCCACCAAATGTTTTATTGAGCGGCAGGGTGGAAAAGCGAGAGTGGCGGAACTGGCAGACGCGCCAGCCTTAGGAGCTGGTCCCGAAAGGGTTGGGGGTTCAACTCCCCCCTCTCGCACCACGGGGAAATCTTGGATGGAACTTAAATGAAGGTTACAGTCGAAGAAATTAATCCGGTCAAGCGGGCCTTGAAAATCGAGGTGCCTATGGATGTTGTGAGCCAGGCCATGAGCGAAGCTTACGCGGATCTCAAGCGTCGGGTCAAAATTCCCGGTTTCCGGCCAGGCAAGGCCCCTCTGAGCTTGTTGGAGCAACGGTTCGCGCACGACGTGACCGCGGATGTGATACGGCAGCTTGTTCCGGACTATTATCAGCGGGCCATAAAACAGGTCGGTCTTGCGCCTGTGGAGCATCCCACGATCGAGAAGGTAGAACTTAAGAAAGATAACCCGCTTTCTTTTGTGGCCACGGTTGAAATCAAACCCACCATTCAGGTGCATGATTATCTGGGCCTTTCTGTGAAGCGAGGGAAACATTCCATCAGTGAGGAAGACGTGGAGAAGACGTTAGAACACCTTCGAGATCAGATGGCGCAGCTCGTGGCTTATGAAGATGATCATGTTATCGCGGATCAGGATTTTGTGTTGATGGATTTTATCGGCTATCGAGAGGGGAGGCCCCTGGAGGGGGGCAAGGCAGAGGGCCACCAGGTTCAGGTCGGTTCCAAAACATTGATTCCCGGCTTTGAAGAACAATTAGTGGGACACCGGAAAGGGGAGGAGGTGAAGGTCGAAGTGACCTTCCCGACGGATTATTCTCAAAAAGCCCTGGCCGGACAACCGGTCACTTTCCAGGTGGTGATCCGGGAGGCGAAGAAGAAGACGCTGCCCGCTTTGGACGACGCATTCGCCCAGGATGTGGGTGCGTTTAAGTCTCTCGAGGAGTTGAGAGTCAAGCTCAAACAGGAGATGCTGGACCGGCTTCGCCGGGAAGAGGACCAGATCCAGAAGCAGGAAATCATGAAGCAACTCATTGCCCGTCAGGAATTTGAGGTTCCGGTTTCCTTGGTTCAGCGGGAGATGGAGGTTCTGTTGGCACGCGTAGAGCAACGACAACGACAGGCCGGAACCGCTACAACTCCGCAGGCCATCGAGAAGGCACGTCAAGAGTATGAGCCCGTGGCCAGAGATCGTGTCAAAGGCTGGATTCTTCTGGAAACCATTGCAGGTCAGGAGGGGATACAGGTCCAAGAGGAAGAGGTTCAGCAGGCCATGGAGCGTATGGCGACTGAGATGAAAATGACCGCAGCACAGTTGAAACAGTTACTTCTGAAACGGGAGGGCAGTCTCGAACCGTTTAAGGGAGGTCTGTTACAAGACAAGGTGCTGGATTTTTTGCTCTCAAAGGCGGTGGTGGAAGAGGGTGTGGCGGCATAAAAGAGATAAGAGATGATCGGGCCTGAAAGATTTCTCGCCCGTTAAACAGAATTCATTTGCCCGAGTTGAAAAGGGAGGAAACGATGTTAGTACCGATCGTGATCGAGCAGACCAGTCGCGGAGAACGCGCTTATGATATCTACTCGCGCCTGCTCAAAGACCGCATCATCTTTATCGGCGCGCCCATCGAGGACAACTTCGCGAATCTCATTATCGCCCAGCTGCTCTTCTTGGAATCCGAGGACCCTGAAAAAGATATCAATCTCTACGTCAACAGCCCGGGCGGTCTGGTCACCTCCGGACTCGCCATCTATGATACGATGCAATATATCCGGCCGGCGGTTTCCACAATCTGTACCGGGCAGGCCTCCAGCATGGGGGCATTGCTCCTTGCAGCCGGGGCGAAAGGGAAACGCTATGCCCTACCAAACTCCCGCATACTGATCCATCAGCCGATGGGCGGATTTCAGGGGCAAGCCTCCGATGTGGACATTCATGCCAGAGAGATCTTGAGAATGCGGGAGCGGCTCAACGAGATTCTGGCCAAACATACGGGGCAGCCGCTGGATAAAATCCGTGTGGACACCGAACGGGACTATTTCATGTCCGGAGAAGAGGCCCAGAAGTACGGACTGATTGATGAAGTGATCGCAAAGGCACCCGCACGCGAAAAAGGGAAATAATATAGCGGGGGAAATGGAGAAATTTGATGGCGCGTCCAGAGAAGAGTGAGGCTGCATTGCGTTGCTCATTCTGCGGAAAGAGTCGGGAAGAGGTTCAGAAGCTGATCGCAGGCCCGACCGTTTACATCTGCAATGAATGTATTGAACTCTGCAATGACATCATCGCGGAAGACTGGGAGGAAGAGAAGGAGCAGGTTACCTCGAAACTTCCGAAGCCGAAGGAGATCAAGCGCATCCTGGACCAGTATGTCATCGGCCAAGAGCGTGCCAAGAAGGTTCTCTCGGTGGCGGTCCACAATCACTACAAGCGGATCAGCGCGGCTGCGGCGACCGATGAGGTCGAGCTTCAAAAAGGAAACATCCTCATGGTCGGTCCGACCGGGACAGGGAAGACCTTGTTGGCCCAAACACTGGCCCGGATTCTGGATGTTCCCTTCACGATTGCGGATGCCACGACCCTGACCGAAGCGGGGTACGTCGGGGAAGACGTCGAGAACATCATCCTTAAGCTCCTGCAGGCGGCGGATTATGAGGTCGAGAAGGCCGAGCGAGGGATCGTTTATATTGATGAGATTGATAAGATCAGCCGCAAGTCCGACTCTCCGTCTATCACACGCGATGTCTCGGGTGAAGGGGTTCAGCAGGCTCTGCTCAAACTGATTGAGGGGACGGTTGCGAATGTTCCTCCTCAGGGCGGACGCAAGCATCCGCATCAGGAGTTTATCCAGGTGGACACCAGCGATATTCTGTTCATCTGCGGCGGCACTTTTGTGGGCCTGGATAATATTATCGAGCAGCGCGTCCATCAGCGGGCGATGGGGTTTGGGGCCGAGATCCATGGAAAGAAGGACCGGAAGATCGGTACGACTTTGGCGTTGGTCCAACCGGAAGATCTTCTAAAATACGGGCTTATCCCGGAATTCATTGGACGGCTGCCGGTCGTCGCCACTCTCGAAGATTTGGATGAACAGGCCCTGATCAAGATCCTGAGCGAGCCGAAGAATGCGCTGGTGAAGCAGTATGAGAAACTGTTCGCCTTTGAGCGCGTCAAGCTCAAGTTTACCGACAGCGCGCTTGCGACCATCTCGAAGAGGGCTCAGACCCAGAAGACCGGGGCCCGGGGGCTTCGTGCGATCCTAGAGGAGGTCATGCTGGACTTGATGTACGAGCTGCCGTCGCTGAGAGACGTCAAGGAGTGCGTTATCACCGAGGACGTGATCAACGGGGTCGGCAAGCCTGTGCTGCTTTATGAGCCCGACCAGGACATCAAATCCGCCTAATACTTTGTGCAGGGTCGACTGCACATTCGTTCTGTCCTCAAAATGAAAAAATCCGCTATTCAACCCGTTATCGGAATCACACCCGATTATCATCCGGGAGATCAGGAAACGGAGGGAAGCCGCGAGCCCACGCTGTTCCTTCGGGCCCGATACATGCAAGCCATCGAGGCGATGGGCGGCATTCCGCTCATCCTGCCGGTCACGGCTTCGAAAGAGGTGCAGACATGTCTACTTTCGAAGATCCAGGGTCTCCTGATCACCGGCAGCGGACCGGACCTGGATCCGGCGCTATATGGTGAGACGCAGCAGTTTCAGTTCAAAAAGATTAGCAAGGAGCGGGCCGAGTCCGAGTTTGCACTGGCCCATATGGCGCTTGAGACGGATCTCCCGGTGCTGGGCATCTGCGGGGGCGTTCAGCTTCTAAACGTCGCCCTCGGCGGCAGCCTCTATCAGGACATTGTCTCGCAGATCACCGGCTCACTCGATCATCGGCAGAAGACGGCTGCCACCGAGACGGCCCATATCGTTGCGATCACGCCCGGCACGCGACTCCATACGATACTGAAAACCGATCGCTTGCAGGTGAACAGCTCGCATCATCAGGCGACGAAAGCGGTCGCGCCCGATCTGATCGTCAATGCAACGGCTGAAGACGGTGTGATCGAAGGCCTGGAGAGCCCACGGCATCGGTTTGCGCTCGGTGTTCAGTGGCATCCGGAGCATCTGTATCCGCGGGATGAGGCAAGCCGGAAGATTTTTTTAGCTTTTCTCCAAGAAGCCGCGCGCTAGGAGTTTAGACCGAAGATTTTACTGGCTGACGAAGAAGCAGCCACAATCCTCCGGCGGCCAGTACCGCCATCAGGGCGCCAAAGCCGAAGGCGGCGTGGAGGCCCATCGTTTCCCACAAGAAGCCCATGATCAGGCTGGCCGGAAGTGCCGCGAGGCCAATGGCGCCATTATATAATCCATAGGCCGTGCCGCGAAGTGACTCCGGCACCAGATCCGCCACCATCGCCTTTTCCACGCCTTCGGTCAGGCCAAAGAAAATTCCATAAGCCAAAAACAGTCCCCAGATCTGCCCGGCGGATGCCGCATAACCAAACCCGAGATAGACGAGTGCGTACACAAACCATCCGGAAATAATCAAGGCGCGTCGGCCGATCCTGTCTGATGCAATCCCGGCCGGGATCGAGCTTGCCATCTTGGTAATGTGCAGCGCGATCCATAACAGCGGGAGATGCGCCACCGGGATGCCTATCCGCTGGGCCCGAAGAATCAGGAAGGCATCGCTTGAATTGCCCAGTGTGAAAAGTCCGACAAGAAGAAGAAAGAGCCGAAATCTCCGATCAAACGGGGCAACGCTGAAGAGGAACGACGGTCCGGCGTTGGCCGTGGGGGTTCGTTCCGACACGCCCCAGAGGACAACAATGATCGAGAGGAGGCCGGGAAGAAAGGCCCACCAGAAAATTGTTCGATAACCCCAGGCGAGGTACTGGAGCATCCCGAAGGCGATGAGCGGGCCGATGATCGCGCCGGCATGGTCCATCGCTCTGTGGAATCCGAAGGATCGTCCCCGTTCTTCCGATCCTGCTGAGTCAGCGATCAGCGCATCGCGTGGCGAGGTCCGGATCCCCTTGCCTACCCGGTCCGCAAATCGGACCACGAGCACATGCCAGCCGGCGGTTGCCGCGGCCATCAGCGGCCGGCTTATGGCCGAGAGGCTGTAGCCTCCCACCACCAGCCGTTTTCGCATGCCGAGACGATCCGACATCCAGCCGGAGAAAAGCTTCAACAGACTCGCGGTGCTTTCCGCCACGCCTTCAACCAGCCCGACAAATCCTATTCCGGCCCCAAGGACCGTGGTGAGAAAGACCGGGATCAGGGGATAAATCATCTCGCTGCTCACATCCGTGAGAAAGCTCACGACGCCGAGAAAAAACACATTGCGATCGAGGCCGAAGAGGCGTTGATTGCGAGTCATGTGCGGACCATACTTTAGAAATAAAAAACCCCGACCAAGAAGATCATCTTGATGGGAGTCTTTCGCCTACGGTCTGCCCAGCAGTATATCAAACGCAACCGTCAGGCCGATGCCGAATCCGGCGATCTTCATGAACCCATTGAGAATAAAACCCTGATAGGAATTTATAGAAAAGATTTGACAATGCAGGGGTTAAATAGATAAACGATCTTTATACTTCAAATTTTACCCACCAGATCGGGTCCGGGTTTGAGCGTTTTTCCGCCTGGCCTCCAGCTTACCGGGCATACCATTCCCTTGTTCTCTTTCACAAATTTGGACGCTTGTAGTTTCCGTAATATCTCATCGGTACTGCGACCGATGGAATTATCGTGCACGTCATATGTCTTGATTATCTGATCGGGATCGATGACAAACGTGGCGCGCAAAGATAACCCATCTTCTTCTATATATGTGCCAAGCGCGCGGCACAGCTTGCCCGTGGGGTCAGCAAGCATCGGATAGGTTATTTTTTTGATGGACGGAGAATTATCATGCCAAGCCTTATGCACGAATGCGGTGTCGGTGCTCACGCTGACAATCTCGGCTCCCTCTTTCTGGAATTTCGGATAATTCTCGGCTGCCTCTTCAAGCTCGGTCGGGCAAACGAATGTAAAGTCAGCCGGATAAAAGAAAAGCACCAGCCATTTTCCTTTATACGCGTCCAATTTTATCTTCTTGATATCGTCCTGCCAATAGACTGAAAACTCCCCTAGATCGGGCAGTTTTTTACCTATTAAAGGGAATTGGAGGATAGAAGAATTTGTTTCTGGGATCATGTTATATATATATCACGATAAGCGGTATACCTGTCAAGACATATAATAAGGTCACGGCAAAGTCGGGTTTCGAGAATGGGTGAGAGGGTGCAGATTTTGGAACGGCACCGCTCGATTCAGGGTGAGGTTGCGTAGAAATGAGCGTGGGAGCGTGTTTGTGAAAGATATGCCTAGCCGCTTCATATGTTCCTGCAGTTTTCGCAACTCTTGCTAAAACTTTATGTTTCCTATAACATCGATGTCCATGGATGTCATCATTAAAAGGTTCGAGATTAAAAGACCGAGAAAATAAATGGACAATAAAAACCTTTTCCCCGAATCTGACAAAAATCCTAATTTATCTTTCACCACAGGGATATTACCTTCACAGAAAATCAAAGAGTTAATCGATGTGGGCTATATCACTGCCCAAAGCCCGATTCCCAGCGACCAGATCCAACCGGCCAGCATTGATCTTCGGTTGGGGTCTGTCGCCTATCGTGTGCGCGCAAGTTTTTTGCCGGGCAAAGATTCAACGGTCCACAAAAGGCTCGACGAGCTTCTGATGCACGAAATTGATCTTTCTAAACCGGCGGTCTTAGAGAAAGGCTGTGTTTACATTGTGCCTTTAATGGAAGAGCTTACACTCCCGGCGAAAATCTCCGGCAAAGCGAATCCCAAGAGCACAACAGGCCGCTTGGATATTTTCACCAGACTCATTACAGACTATGGAACTGAATTTGAGCATATCAAAGCCGGCTATAGAGGAAAACTATACGTTGAAATTGTGCCGCGCACCTTCAGTATTCTCATCCATGAGGGAACCAAACTGAACCAAATACGTTTTGTGCGGGGCGAGCCGCTCCCTTCCGATAAAAAACTAACAGAGCTGGACGACAAAGAAACGCTGGTTTACTTGGAGAATAATATTCCCGACGAAGCGATAATTTCTAAAGGTCTTTGGATATCCATTGATCTTGAAGCAAGTAACAGCGCGGGCCTTATCGGATATAAGGCAAAAAGCCATGCGCCTCTAATCGACTTGGATAAAATTAATTATTATGACCCGCTCGAATTTTGGGAACCGATCAGTAGTCCGAAGGCAAAGAATATTATTCTCAACCCGGACGATTTTTATATCTTAATATCGAAGCAAAAGATCCGCGTCCCATCGAATTATGCGGCAGAAATGGTGGCATATGACCCTTCCGTCGGTGAATTTCGTATACACTATGCCGGGTTCTTTGATCCCGGGTTCGGTTATGGCAACAATGACATTACGGGCACACGCGCCGTTCTTGAAGTTCGATCACACGAAGTACCTTTTGTGCTGGAAGACGGACAAATCGTAGGCCGGTTGATTTACGAAAGGCTGCTAGATATACCTGACAAAATTTATGGAATTGGCATCGGCTCTTCGTATCAGTCCCAAAGCTTGTCGCTTAGCAAGCAATTCAAAAAATTCTAAACACCGGTAAGTTATTACAGGAAAACGGACCCATTTTTCAATCGGAGCCAGGACGGAAGTTCCGGAAAGGAATGAATGCGACAGAAAACTTTACTGAGCTGGAGCAGCGGGAAAGACAGCGCCTGGGCGCTTCATCTGCTCCGGCAGCGGGCCGATGTCGAAGTCATCGGTTTGTTCACGACCATGAACGCCGAATTCCAGCGAGTGGCGATGCATGCGGTTCGTCTGGAGTTGCTTAAGCGCCAGGCCGAGGCGGTCGGACTTCCTCTCCAGACTTTGGATATTCCTTACCCGTGCAGCAATCTCAAGTACGAATCGGTGATGAAGGAGTTCATTGAAACATCACTGGCCGGAGGAATTCAATGCATGGCGTTCGGCGATTTATTCCTGCGGGATATTCGGGCTTATCGCGAAGCGAATCTGAAAGACACCGGTATCACGCCCCTTTTTCCGCTCTGGGAGATTCCCACCGACCGGCTAGCGCGGCAGATGATTTCGGAAGGACTGCGCGCCTATATCACCTGTGTGGACCCGAAAAAGCTTCCGGCCCGTTTCGCAGGCCGTGAATTCGGGCCGTTGTTCCTGGATGAACTTCCGGAATCGGTTGATCCATGCGGGGAGAATGGTGAATTTCACACCTTTACTGTGGACGGTCCGATGTTCCGTGCATCGGTAGAGGTTAAAGTCGGCGAGGTGATGGAACGTGATGGATTCGTATTCGCCGATCTTCATCCGCGGGAAACATCATAAGACCGAAAAGATTGTAAAGATCAGGCCTGCACGGCGGTCTCACCGACGGTCTGGTCCGCTTTGACCAGAATCTCCTGGACCTTCTGCCGATGGCGACTGCAGCCGACGACTTCCTTGATCTGCTTAAGGTCCACCGGTTTGGGAAGGCTCATGTAGCGTTGTTTAAAAGAGAGGATACGAAGCAGGGAGGTGTCCAACTGCTTCTCGCTGAGCAGGCCCTTCTTCACCGCTTTGAGGATCGCCTCTAAGATTGCTACCTGCTGATCCTCACGGTGGCAGACGAGAAGCAGATCCGCGCCGGCGAGAAGCGCCTTGATCGCGGCATCCTCAAGGCCGTATTCCTGAGTGATCGCTTTCATCTCAAGATCGTCGGTCAGAACGAGCCCGTCGAATCTCATCGAAGATCGAAGCAGCTTCGTGATGATCTTGCGGGATAGGGTCGCGGGGTAGGTTTCATCCAAGGCCGGATACTTGACATGCGCCGTCATCAAAGCCCGGAGGCCGTTCATCATCGCATGCTGAAAAGGACGGAGCTCGACCTCTCGGAGCTGATCCAGCGTGCGATTCACGACCGGAAGCTCTTCGTGGGAATCCGTCGCTGTATCGCCGTGTCCCGGAAAATGCTTGGCGCAGGCCAAGACCCCGTTGTCCTGGAGGCTGGCGATAATCGCGAGGCCCATCGTGCTGACCAGGCCGGCGGACTTTCCGAAGGCCCGGTCTCCGATCACCTGTTTGGCCGGGTTCGTGTGGACGTCCAACACCGGTGCGAAATTGAAATTGATCCCCACCGTCTTCAATTCATTCGCCATAATCTCACCGATGGCATAAGAAAGCTCGCTTGAATTGCAGGCACCTATCACCGCCTGGCTGGGGAGTACAGTAAAAGGTTTTGGCAGCCGGTTCACGCGTCCGCCTTCATGATCGATAGAGATGAAGAGCGGAACATGAGGCGAGGCCTTCTGAAGGCTGTCGCAGAGTTTTGCGATCTGAGGAGGGCTGACGAGATTCCGTTTAAACAGTATGACGCCGCCGAGCTGGTAGCTTTTGATAAGAGAAAGCAGTCCCTTCGGCGGAGTGGTGCCCTCAAAACCGGCGATCAGAAGCTGCCCGATTTTCTCCTTGAGCGTCATCGGATGTCCTTTGCGTAGTCTGTCAGGAACTGCACGAGCAGTCGTACCCCGCTTCCGGTGGAGCCTTTGGGCGTGTACGGGAGGTCCTGATCGGTCCAGGCAGTTCCGGCGATGTCGAGGTGGACCCACGGTGTCTCGCCCACGAATTTGCTTAAAAAGGCTCCAGCCGTTATCGCGCCCCCTCCCCGACCACCCACATTTTTGAGATCCGCGACGTCGCTCTTAATCTGCTCAAAATATTCTTCCCATAACGGCAGCTCCCAGACCCGTTCGCCGCTGCTCTCACCCGCTTTCGAAAGAAGTTTCTTGAGGTGGTCATCTTTTCCCATCATTCCCATCGCCCACTGGCCCAGGGCAACCACACAGGCCCCGGTCAATGTGGCAAGGTCAATCATCGCGGCAGGGCTGTAACGCAAAGCATAGCCCAAGGCATCCGCCAGCGCAAGGCGGCCTTCGGCATCGGTATTGATCACCTCAACCGTTTGGCCTGATAGCGTCTTGAGGACATCCCCCGGCTTGATCGCGGTCCCGCTCGGCATATTCTCGGTGGCCGGGAGGATCCCGACGAGGTTGACCGGGATCTTGAGCTGAGCGGCGGCCCGCAGGGCGCCCAGCACCGCGGCACCGCCGGACATGTCGTCCTTCATCTGCTCCATCTTTTCAGCCGGTTTGATCGAGATCCCACCGCTGTCGAACGTGATGCTCTTACCGATCAACGCCACCGGTTTATCTTTACTGCGTTTGGAGCCGTGGTGTTCTAAGATAATAAACTTGGGCGGCTCTTGACTCCCGCGGGCCACTCCAGCCAAGGCGCCCATACCCAGCTTCTCGATCTGCGAACGTTCCAGGATCTGACAGGACATCCCGTACTCCTTGGCCAGGTCTTGAGCGATGCGGGCGAGACGGGTCGGGGTCAAAACATTTGAGGGCTGGTTTCCCATGTCTCGCACAAAGTTGGTCGCTTCCGCAATGATCTGGCCGCGGCGGGCGCCCACCTGAACCTCCGCGAGCTGACGCGCTTCGGGTTCCACGATGACCATTTCTTTGACCTCTTTAAACTCCGCGCGCGCCTCGGTCCGATACTCCGTGAATTGATAAAGCCCCAAAATCGCTCCTTCCACGAGGACCTGGGCGGACGCGGTCAAAGACCCCTTGAGCGTGTGACGCGCCGGAATCGAGGCCGTGAAGGATTTAATCCCCAGCTCGCGAACACGGCAGGCGGCACGACCCATGACTTGGCGGACCCTGTCCGGCTGAAAATCCTTGTGCTTGCCCAGTCCGATTAAAAGGATACGTCGTGCCGGCAGCTTGTCCTGCGAGTGCAGGAGAGAGGTTGAAAGGTACTTCCCTTGGAATTCACCGCTGGCGAGCAGACCCTTGATCAGTCCACCGAGCGCTTTATCCACGCCCTGCACCTCGGGCGAGAGGTTCTTTTCGCCTTCGAAATGTGTGAGGACCAAGACCTCGGCGGCCTCAGACTCGATTCTGCCTTTTTTGACTTTGACCTCCATGAATCTCCTTTGGTTTACACTCCTCGTGTTTCGGGTTCCCAGATGTATTTATGTAGTTGGAGCTGCAACTTGATTTTCAATCCGTCTTCCAGTATCCAGGCTGCAAGCTGGCGGGGATCCATCACACCAAAGACCGGTGAAAATAAAACAGGATGGCGATCCGCCAGAGCGTCCCGTTCAACGATGTCTTTCGCCCAGAGATAATCCGTGCGGTCCGCGATGACGAACTTGATCTCATCGGTGGACTTGAGCTGTTTCAGATTCTCCCATCGCATCTCGTGGGTCATGGCGCTCCCCGGACATTTAAGATCCATGATCACGGTCGTGCGCGGATCCAGCACGCCGACGTCGAGGCTGCCGCCGGTCTCGATCAGGACCCGATAACCTTCATCGAGCAGTATTTTAATCAACGCCGGCGTCTCTTTCTGGAGAAGTGGTTCACCGCCGGTGAGCTCGATCAGGTCGCATTGGTAATCCCGGACCCGATGAAGGATCGAGTCTAAATCCATCTCGGTCCCCTCATAAAATGCATAAGCGGTATCACACCAATGGCAGCGAAGATTGCAACCCGTCGTCCGAATAAAAACACAAGGCTGTCCGGCAAAGGTGGATTCTCCCTGAATGCTCTTAAAGATTTCGTTGATCTTCATGTCGGGAAGCCTGTTTCAAGGAAAAGTTGTCCTATGATTCAATAAAGAAACATTTCCATCATACCAAGTCGAGTTCATTAGGTCAAGGGCTGGGTGGTGTCCTAAAGTGAGTCAAAGAAAAGTGTCACCTTTCCTGGTTGGCAACATACAGCGGTCCTCCAATTTAATTGACAGGCCAAAGGGTGAGGGATTAAAATCAAAAAGTTTTATTGGAAGACTAGAAAAAAGGTTAGCGCTCACAATGATCGCCGCGGTCTTTGACCTGGACAATACAATCATCCTCGGAAAATCGGTAGAACGGCGATTTTTTTACCGTCTCCTGCGCGAACAGCGGATCGGATTCCGAGAGATCGCGCGTATGATCGGCTTTCTGATCCGTAACCTCCCACGATTCTCACCCATGCTTCTGCATACCCACAAGCTCTACCTTGCGGGCAAGTCGGTGAGCGAAATGGAACGATTGGCCGCTCAATACGTTACGGAAGAGATAGCATCGCGCATCTCACATCAGGCCTTGGCCAAACTCGCACAGCATCGGGCCGCGAACCATTTTCTCGTCATCCTCACAGGATGCCCTGATTTTCTGATCGCGCCTTTGAGCCCGCATCTCAAGGCCGACACCATTATATGTGGACGTCTGGAACGCCGAGCCGGGCAATTCACAGGACATACCGAATCCCCGTATCCATACGGAATCGGCAAACGCCTGCTCCTCGATCAGCTTGCTGCAACATACAATATTGACCTGACCCAATCCTATGCCTATGCGGATCGCCTCTCCGATCTGGCGGTTCTCTCCGCCGTTCGATTTCCCGCCGTCGTCAATGCAGGCCGCCGACTAGCACGCATCGCAAAAGCCCGCGGCTGGGAGGTGCTTCATTGGTAACGCATACGATGGCAGCCCTTGGCAACGTCCTAATTTTAAATACTTGTGGGTGGAGCGCTTGCTTCACACGCCAAGAGATACGCAAAGCAGCTAACTTGTAACTTGGCTGGAGCTAGCCTGAATAAGCCTGAGAGTGACGGAGATGAGCACAAAACAAGAGGTGATGTGGCGTCTATGCGGATTATGGTA
>Ga0207048_10007_pt2 | contig 51537 bp, 45 predicted proteins | sample Alteio_BWMinCont_65_FD_153301 | JGI IMG/M metagenome (GOLD analysis project Ga0207048, IMG submission 153301) | Enriched cells from forest soil in Barre Woods Harvard Forest LTER site, Petersham, Massachusetts, United States -... | ecosystem: Environmental > Terrestrial > Soil > Temperate forest >...
CAGCACATGATGCAAGTCATCCGGTAAAAGCAGAGGACAGTCATCATAGTTTCACGGCGTCTCTTGTTCCTCCACGGAGCAAGAGACGCTTTTTTATGTCCGTTCGTTTCACAATCCCCTTGTATAATCATGCATCACAGGGTATTTTCATATTTATAATTTGAAAAATGCTCAACGATAATCTAAATTTCTTTGTGTGGATGTGCAGGGCTCTGCATATCTTTTCAGCAGTCGGATGGATCGGTGGCATCGGATTCCTCAACGGAGTCGCTCTACCCATCTTCAATTACATGGGCGCAAACAACAAAGGAGAATCGGGCGCAGAAGCGTGGTTTCGGGTGCAGCAACGATTCACGGGATACGTCTGGACGTGCGCGTGGGGACTTGGCGTTTCCGGTATCATACTTATGCTGTTGAGTAGCAATTTTTTATGGTTCGATTTTTCAACGGGGTGGCGCGCTATATTGCTAATGAAACAGATCGTTTTTTTATGTATGGTCGGGGCGTCGCTTGGAATCTCTCGCTCTGTGAAAGAACTTGTTGGCGTTGTGGCAACGAAAACAACCTCTCCGGTTTACACAACCGACTCGAAAGAATTGACTGATTACGAAACGATAAAATGGAGGATAATGATGCTGAACAAATTCAATATGGTGTGCGGAATCACGGGAATTTTGCTTGCTGCAGCGATGTGAACAATCAATACCTATGTAACAAGTAAAAAAATATTTTATAGAAGCTCGAAAATACCTGCAATCCCCTGTCCGACACCGATGCACATTGTTGCAAGTCCATACCGGACGCTTCTCCGCCGCATTTCATAAATCAACGTTCCTGCAAGCCGCGCGCCGCTCATCCCGAGCGGATGACCAATAGCAATGGCACCGCCGTTGACGTTCACGATGTCTTCGTTCAATCCTAAATCTTGCATGCATGCAAGCGATTGCGCAGCAAACGCTTCGTTCAATTCAACGAGACCGATATCCGCAATGGACAAACCGGCTTTCTTCAGGGCAATTCGTGTCGCCGACACCGGACCAATTCCCATGATGCGCGGACTCACTCCTGCAACACCCGACGAAACATAACGAGCAAGCGGTTTCATTCCGAGTTCTTTTGCTTTTTCCGCATTCATGACAATCAACGCTGCCGCGCCGTCATTCAGTGAGGAGGAATTACCTGCCGTTACAGTACCGTTTTTGCGGAATGCCGGTTTGAGAGAGGAAAGTTTTTCCAGTGATGTGTCCGCGCGCGGACCTTCATCTTTTGAAACGATACGCACATCGCCTTTCCCGTATGGAATTTCCGTCGGCGCAATCTCATCTGCGTATGTATTACCAGTTTGCGCTTCAATTGCCCGCCGGTGCGAACGCAGAGCGAATGCGTCCTGCGCTTCGCGCGTAATCTTCCATTGTTCCGCAACGTTTTCCGCGGTTTCACCCATTGATTCAAGCGGGAATTTTGCTTCCATCTTGGAGTTCGGGAATCTCCAACCAAGCGCAGTATCATACGCCGTAAGATTGCCGAATAGAGCGCCGCCAGAAACATTTTTCGGCATGACGTATGGCGCCCGCGTCATTTGCTCAACGCCACCCGCAATAATACAATCTGACTCGCCCGATGCAATTGCCCGCGCTGCTTGTATCACCGCCTCCATTGAGGAACCGCACAAACGATTGACGGTTACGGCTGGTATGGAATCTGGCAATCCCGACAGCAATACCCCCATGCGTGCAACATTGCGGTTATCCTCACCTGCTTGATTTGCACATCCAAATATAACATCGTCAATAGCATCATGCGGCAGTTTTGAACGGTCAACGATTTCTTTCAAAACAAAAGCGGCAAGGTCGTCGGCACGGACATCTTTCAAAGCCCCGCCGTACTTGCCAACTGGCGTGCGAAGGGCATCAACAATAACAGGAGTATGTAGCATCGTAATAATTGGTTTTACAAACAAAAATAGCAAAAAAGCAGTGACCTGCAGGAGATGTAGGAATTCAAAATCGTAAGATGAAATTGCAGATGCGAAAGACCTGGACAGTGTATTAAAAAAATACCGTTGCCCCGCCTGGCGGCGAGGCAACGGTTCCCCCTCCCCACATAAGGAGATTTAATGACGCATTTCCCCCATTATTACTCCCCGTATTAATTCACCATAAATACTAATCCATTATTCGGCGTAAAAAAGCCGGGCGGTCAGTTGATTCGCGGCGTTCGTTTGAATCGAGAACGGAAATCCGGATACCAGGGGTTTCATGATTTGCAAGTTTCTCCTCTGATTCCACTACCGCTTCTTCTCCGAATTCACTCTGTGATTCATTCAATGAAATTCGACCGAGATCGATGCCGCTGCGTCGCTGATACGCTGGAATATCAAATTCTTTCAACTCAAGCGTGCCCGATGGAACGCGCCCGGGCTTCGTATCGCTCATGCGCTGCATTGCAGATTTTTCCACGCGACTTTTGCCTACTGTCGATTTATTGAACCCCGTCGCGATAACAGTGACGAACATCTCATCGGTTAGATTTTCATCTATGACAGCCCCGAAAATAATGTTCGCATCGTCACCGGCATTGTCGTGAATAATTCCTGCCGCCTCGCTGACTTCGGAGAGTGAAAGATTCGGTCCACCGGTAATATTAACGAGCACTCCCAACGCTCCTGTAATACATACCCCATCAAGCAGCGGGCTGCTGATCGCGTTGTGTGCCGCTTCGATAGCGCGGTTCTCGCCTCTGGAGAGTCCCGTACCCATCAGTGCGTCGCCCATTTCACGCATTATCGTTCGTACGTCGGCAAAATCAACGTTCACTAATCCCGGAACGGTGATAAGATCGGCAATGCCTCGGGTTGCACTGTAAAGCACTCCGTTGGCAATTTCGAAGGCTTCAATAAGTGGCGTATGCTTATCTACTATCGTCAATAATTTTTGATTCGGAATGACGATAAGCGTATCAACGTGTTTCTTCAATTCCGCAATTCCTTCTTCCGCCTGTTGCAAGCGTTTCTTGCCCTCCCATGCAAACGGCTTCGTGACGATCCCGACAACAAGTGAGCCGACACTATGCGCAATACTTGCGACAACCGGTGCGCCGCCCGTACCCGTGCCGCCACCCATACCCGCAGTAACGAATACCATATCCGTTCCAGCAAGCATGTCTGCAACTGCCTCGCGATCTTCCTCGACGGCTTTCATTCCGATCGCAGGATCGGCGCCAGCCCCCAAACCACGGGTTACATTCGCGCCCACATGAATGTGAGTGTTGGCGTTATTGCGCTCCAGCGCCTGCGCGTCGGTATTGATCGCTATAAAATCAACACCGAGCAAGCCTTTTGCGATCATGCTGTTCACGGCGTTGCCGCCACCGCCGCCCACGCCGACAACACGAATTTTCGCGCCGTGTTCGCGGGTCGAGTCGAGTTCTATCATTGGAGTCCTTTAGAGAGATTGTTAATAATGAGTTGAATACGTACAAAATTCATCTGTTGAAAAAATGTGTTGTTAAAAAATATTATAATTCATCGAACCAAGAACGCATGCGTGTGAAAATATTTTTCCTGTCTGGATCGCCTGTCTCTTCTTCGTCAGAAAACAACATTTGTTCGCGTCTGCGGATTTCATGCTTCAACAAACCGACCGCTGTTGCATATACAGGATTTTCTACTTCCGGTGCTAGCCCTCCGGTAAAGCCTGAGGGAATGCCGATCTTGACGGGCATGTGGAGCACGCGTTGCGCAAGTTCGGTAGTTCCGCGCACCATCGCGCCGCCACCGGTAATTACTGCACCCGCCGAAAGGCGATGAAGGTACCTGCTGCGTTCCACTTCCGTCAGTGCGAACTCGAGTATTTCTTCCATTCGCGATTGAATAATCCGGCTGAGCATGGATTTGGGAAGTTCCAATGGCTTCCGCCCGCCAACGCCTCGAACGGTTATTTCTTCATCGTTCAATATCAAATCCGACAGTGCAACCCCGTAATTCCGTTTCAAATGTTCCGCTTGATCGTTCAATACTCCTAACCCTATGCGGATATCGTCCGTAACTTTTTTTCCGGCAATCCCGATAACAGCGGTATGCCGTATTGTATGATCTTCAAATATCGCAACATCCGTTGTGCCTCCGCCGATATCTATCAATACCACACCGACTTCCCGCTCCTCATCGTCGAGAACGGCGTAACTTGAAGCGAGCGGTTCAAGCACCATGTCTTTCACGTGCAAACCAGCACGTTCAACGCATTTGTATATGTTTTCTGCAGCCGTTACAAGTCCGGTAACAATATGCACGTTCGCTTCCATGCGGACGCCCGACATGCCGATGGGATCGTGCACACCATCCTGCCCATCAACGATAAATTCTTGCGGGATGATGTGAATAATCCGCCGATCCGCCGGGATCGCAACCCGCTTTGCATCATTCAATAACCGCGTTACATCGGTTTGCCGTATTTCGTGGTCTGGACTTGAAATCGCAATAACGCTCCTGCTTTGAAACGATTGAATATGGTCCCCTGCAATTCCGACTGTCACATAATGTACTGGAATTCCCGCGCGATGCTGGGCTTCATCAACCGCCCGTTCAATTGATCGTATTGTCTTTTCTATATTCACAACGACACCGCGATTCAATCCGTCAGAGGGTGTATGTCCGACACCAAGAATACTGATCGCGCCGTTTTCCGTTATAGAGCCAACGATGCAGCAAACTTTTGTTGTGCCTATATCAAGCGCGGCAAATACTCCGGATGTTTCTCCGGGATTGCCTTTATCGTCGTTTTTATTACGGGTTGTCATAAACATCGATGCTCCATGTTTCAATTGAGATCAAGAGAATCTTTCCAGCTTACAACGACCTGATCGTGAAAGCGCATATCTACATATTGGGCGTTTTGCTCGCCGCGCTGTAACAACACAGGTAAAAAATTCCGCAGCATCGCTATTTTTTCCGCTAACTCCGCCGGAGCGCCTATTCGAACAGGAACTGCGCATCCGTTCGTTTCAAGATCAATCTCCCCTGCGGGCATGCGGCGAATCACAGAAACAGCGTCCATCACACCAGCTCCGGAGGATTGCGCCGCATGCACCAGCGAGAGAATATCGCGGAGGGCAGCGGTATCTATCGTTTGATTATTTATACTTTCGCTTATTTTTTCGTCTCGTGCATTCTTCGTTATGCCATATACAACAGGAACATCAATCAACGTTCCCGCACCGGCAGGAAAGAGTGTTCCCGTACTGTCCATGAAATTCATTTTGCCATTAAATTCTACGCGTGCAACCGGTATTCTTTCAGTTATGACAATATCAAGAGCATTTACGGTACGGGTTACTACTGCAGCCCGAATACACGGATCATGCAACGCACGATTTCTGACATCTCGAAGATCAACATCCGCCAAGCGGCTGCCTATTAAATTTTGCATACTATCTATAATTTCTTTTTCCTGTACTAGGTGCAAACCATGAATTTGTATTCGCATGATTCTTTCATTGCTACGCCACTGCCGGGAAACGAATACAAGTCCAGCAAGCAAAACAATAATCACAATCGATCCAACTTTTGCCCGACTTGTTGCCGCCATTTATCCAATTGAATTCATGTATCTATGCGCTAACGCGATAGGCTTCCGTGAACTGAATGAACTGTACTCTCATCGAACCCGACCAATTTTACTTCCAACTCCAGTGTAATCCCCTTTTTTTCAAATACCGTCTGACGAATGAACTGGATAAGTTCTATAACGTCTGTCGCCGTTGCATGATTTTTATTGATAATAAAATTTGCATGCAACTCTGATACTTCCGCACCGCCTCGGCGCGCGCCTTTCAATCCGCACTCTTGAATCGCAACCGCGGCATACGTCCCCGCGGGATTCTTAAAAATGCTCCCTGCATTCGGGTACTCCACGGGCTGGGAAGCATTTCGCTTTAACATCGTTTCACGCCGGATCGTCTTCATTTCTGCTGAGTCGCCAGACGCAAATTTGAATCGGGCTCCTAATACGATATCGCCGCCTAGTTGGGATGTCCGGTATGCAAATCCCGCATCTCTCTTTGTTATCCTCATAATATTTCCATTTTGCACTGCGTCGATTTCCGTTATGAAATCAGAAATCTCCCCGCCATACGCCCCGGCATTCATTATCACTGCGCCACCGAGCGTGCCGGGAATTCCCGCCAGCATTTCAGCGCCTTTGAACGATTCCTGTATGCAATAGTCTACAAACTGCGCGAGCCGGATGCCCGCTCCTGCAACTACTTCGTCATTTTCCTTCCACACGCGCCCAAACCCAAACTCAAGATTAACAACCGCCCCGCGATAACCTGCGTCAGCAATCAGAACGTTGCTTCCGTTGCCAAGAACGACAAACGGAATCGCATTGGCGCGAAGAAACGTTTGTACTTGCGCAACGTCAACGGCATCCGTCGGTTCAAGATAAATATCTGCCGGACCGCCAATCCGGAAAGTTGAAAATTTTCCCAACGGCTCATTCAATGCTATCCTGCCGCGGAATATTTTACGTAAGGCATCTATATCTATCATAAATCAATGTAATATTTCTCCCTGAGCAACTTTTCTGTTGCCCGATCGCGCTTTCCATTGGTCGATAAATTCCATTCCATATTTCCAAATATCCCCCGCTCCCATCGTAACGACCATATCTCCTTCTTTCACAATCTCCGCGAGAAATGCCGGAACTTGGGCTTTGTCTTTCACGTAATGCACATTACGATGTCCAAATTGTGCTGCCGACGTTGCGATCAGTTCGCCGCTGATTCCCTGAATCGGTTGTTCTCGCGCAGGATAAACATCAGTGACAATTAACACGTCAGCATTGAAAAATGATTTCCCGAATTCCAAGTAAAAGTCGCGGGTGCGCGAGTACGTATGTGGCTGGAACACCGCAATAATACGCCTCTTCCAACCGGCGCGGATGCCCTCAAGCGTTGCTTTCACTTCAGTAGGATGATGCGCATAATCGTCCACGACGATCACGCCGTTCACGTCTGCCTTAATTTCAAACCGGCGATAGACCCCGGAGAACATTGCAAGCGCCGCGGCTATTTTTTCAAATGGCACACCGAGCTCAAGTCCGACTGCCGTTGCCGCAAGGGCATTTTTAATATTATGAATGCCGGGAATGCGCAATTGCATCTGTCCGAGTTCAACCCCATTGCGTACTACTGTAAACACCGATACTTTTTCCTGATGATGCAAATCGGTCGCATACAAATCACATTGGGGCGTTAAACCATACGTGATAATTCTTTTTTTAATTCGCGGTAGAACGTCCATTAACGCCGGCTCATCCAGACAAAGAACGACGAATCCATAAAACGGGACTTTATTCGCAAACTCAATGAACGCGCTTTTTATATCATCTATATCAGAGTATATATCAAGATGTTCACGCTCAAGGGTTGTCAACACTGCAACCGTTGGAAACAATTGCAAGAACGAACGGTCGAACTCGTCCGCTTCGATAACACTCCAATCTCCACGCCCAAGACGCGCGTTCGTCCCTCCCAAACCGGAAAGTTTCCCACCGACTATAACGGTAGGATCGAGCCCCCCTTCCATCATCAACAGCCCAACCATCGACGTTGTCGTCGTTTTGCCATGTGTACCTGCAATTGAGACACAGTATTTCATGCGCGTTAATTCCGCCAGCATTTCCGCGCGTCGGATGACCGGAATTTTTCTTTCAATCGCGGCAAGCACTTCCGGATTTTCACCGGGTTTGATGGCGCTGGAATAGACAAGCACATCTGCTTCGTCAAGGTTTTGCGCAGCATGTCCCGTATAAATAGTTGCGCCAAGCGATTGCAATCGTTCGGTAATTTCTGACGAATGCATGTCCGAACCACTGACCGAAAATCCTTGATCAATGAGAATCTCAGCAATGCCGCTCATCCCAATGCCGCCAATGCCTACAAAATGAATTTTTTTGATACTTGAAAACATATATGTCTTAAAAAGTCTGCTTCAGACGTCCATTTTTATGCACTGTCGCGTTAATCGCCTGCAATGCTTCTATCAATGCGTCTTCCGGGCGAAACAAAGACGGACGGAGACGCAGCACCCGTCGCCGATTCATTAATTTGATTTTTGCGACCTTGTATGATCCTCTCACTTTCAATTTCTTTTCTCTGCCTATGCGAATCCATACAATCGCATTAATCAATATTTCTCTTCGGTGAAACCGGTTTGCGAAAACAATCTTATCCGGTTCGATGATAATCGTTCTGCGCGAAATCATATTTACAAGCAATCCCGTAAATGATGCCAATGCGCAAAATGCCAGCAAATACACTACCTGATCGCGATATACAAAATCAAGTGAATTTTTTGTAAATCCCACAACAATGGCATAGGCAATCAACGTTACTCCATAAATCACGATCGCCTGATAGTAAAAATCGAGTTTGTACGTAAAAACATTCTTCTTTGCACGTTCAGCCATGATTTTCGGCGAGCAATAGTATGTTATCTGCTATCCGTTCAGCAGCGTCGCGCACACCCAAAGACCACGCTGCATCTCGCATTGTCGCAAGGCGGACATCGTCATGCAAAAGGCTCGTTACCAGCGGCAATAATTTTTCGCCAATCTCATTGTCATTTGCCACTAATGCGGCGCCAAACTCAAGAAGCGCAGATGCATTTTTTTCTTGTTGCTTATCAGAGTGATATGGATATGGAACAAGCACTGACGGAATGCCGAGATACGTCAATTCTGCAACAGTCGTCGCGCCGCTACGGCAAACGACAAGGTCCGCTGCCGCATACGCCGCCCGCATTTCTTGAATAAACGCCAATTGTTTAACATTCGCCATTTGCTTTTTCGCGGTAAACGAATTACCAGTTTGCCAGAGCACTTGTATATCGCTTTTAATTATTTCTTCAACTGCATTACTGACCGCCTCATTAATAGAGCGCGCTCCGAGACTCCCACCAAAAACAAGCAATGTCTTCTTATTGGGATCAAGTCCGAACAATTTTCTGGCATCCGATTTTGCCATCGGCTCAGCAAACTCCGCGCGAATAGGATTGCCGCTGACATACACTGGCGCTTTTGCATCGAAGACTTTCCGCGAATTTCCGAACGCCACGTGTACCACTGATGCTCGTGACGCAAGTTTTTGGATAACCAAGCCCGGCGTCGAGTTCGATTCCATCAACACAAGTGGAATATGCGCACGAAGAGCCGCGCGTCCCACCGGATAACTGACATATCCGCCTGCGCAAATGACAACCTTTGGGCGAATACTTTTCATTATGTTCCGAGCCTGTATCATAGAGACAATCAATTTCAACGGCAACATCAAATTCTTTTGTATGCTCTTTCGCTGAAAACCGCTGAGCCATATTGTAAAAATTTCAAATCCGTACTTAGGCACGATCGAGTTTTCAATTTTCCCCCGAGTGCCGACAAACACAATCCGCGCCCCGACTGTTTTTTTTTTCAATGCCTCCGCAACGGCAACTGCCGGGAATACATGTCCACCTGTTCCGCCTGCTGCAAAAACAACGCGCAAATTCGATGCACTTCCTTCTTCGTTCATCGCACACTGTATTCAAACTCTCCGCCTAAAGCAATCGGATTGGGACGTGCTCGAATGTGTTTCGGATGCAATCCTGATCGCGCTGAAATGTTGAGCAAAATCCCTGCTGCCGCAGCAGTGAACAACACCGAACTCCCGCCGTAGCTGATAAATGGCATCGGCAAGCCAGTTGTCGGAATGAGTCCACACGTAACTGCGGCATTGACGAATGCATAGAGACAAATTGTTACTGTGATTCCGAATGCCGCATACCTTCCGAAATCATCCGGCGCATGTTTTGCAATTTTCATCCCTCGAATGGCAATGAGGGCAAAGCAGGCAAGCAACGCGATTGCGCCGATAAAACCATATTCTTCACCAATGATAGAATAGATAAAATCACCATACGACTCCGGCAGGAATAAATCGCGTTGGTGTGACTGTCCCGGACCGACTCCCCAAAATCCTCCGTTACCGAAAGCAATCATCGCTTGTTGTACTTGATAGGCTGCTCGCTGACCGAACTCCGATTGCTGAGCTGATTGCATACCCAAAAACGATTCTATTCGCAGCATGCGGTACGGCGCGGAAACCGCATAAACGGCAGCGATAAGCAACCCACCGCATGTTGTTATTGCAAGGTGGATACGATTGATATTACCTGCTAGCATCATCGCAATAGAGATTAAAAAAATCGCCAGCGCGGTGGAAAGATTTGGTTGAATGGCAACAAGTCCGACAACGCACACCACCCATACAATAACGGGAGTAAACGCTTTCGAAAAATCTTTGATCATATTTTTTTTCATCGCCATCAAGGCTGCCAAATGAAAGACGAGCGCAAATTTTGCAAATTCGGACGGCTGAAAATTGAGCGGTCCGAAATGCACCCAGCGCGCCGCTCCTTTTATCCGCGCACCTACGACCAATACGACAAGCAGGCAAAACACAGCAGCAAGCAACGCGGGTTTTGTCATCTTTTTCCATTTGCGATAATCTATACGCGCGAAAATGAAAATAACGACAATCCCGACAACAACACGAATTGCATGCAGCCAAAATAAATATTCACTCGAATTGAATCGCATGCTCGCATATGCCGATGATGCAGAATACACAAACGCCACACTGAAAATCAGCAGAGCCAGCACACTCAATAAGAGCGGCAGGTCAACATATCCGGCATCTTTTTCTTTCGTGTCCGTCATTCTAATTCAAACTATTCACAATCTCTTTGAATACCCTGCCCCGATGTTCGTAATTATCGAACATGTCAAATGATGCACATGCAGGCGATAGAAGCACTACGTCGCCGTAAGTCGCCTTAGCGTGCGCTTCATTAACTGCACGCTCTAATGATGTTGTCCGAATACATAGTGCGACATCTTTGAATTCTTTCTCCATTTTTTCAGCCGCTTCCCCGATGAGTACAATTTCTTTCACTTTATTTTTCACAAGCCCATGCAACGGAGCATAACTCGCCCCTTTATCTTTTCCTCCGGCAATCAAAATTATCGGCTCGGTAAAACTTTGCAACGCATACGATACTGCGTCAACGTTTGTTGCCTTGGAATCATTGATATATTTCACACCCTCAACTTCTCGGACAAATTCTAATCGATGTTCAACGCCGGTGAATGATTGTAATGCCTCGCGAATGCTTTTGGAATCAATGTCCATTGCTCTTGCAGCAAGCGCAGCTGCCATTGCATTCGATAAATTGTGTGCCCCGCGAATGCCGACTTCTGCCGCAAGCATCAGAGGTTCATCTTTCTTCTCCATTGAAAAGAAAATATTCCCATCCTGAACATACGCACCGTGCTTCATCTTGCTTTCCCTGCTAAACGGCAGTGTCTTGATAGTCAGCGTTTCGGCAAACTCACGAACCGCGGTGTCGTCATAGTTATATACAAATACATCGCGTCCACGCTGGTTTTCCACTATGCGAAACTTTGCCTGCACGTAATCTTCATACGATGCATATCTGTCAAGATGATCGGGCGAAAGATTCAGCAACACTGAAACTTTCGGGCGAAAGTCGTGAATTTGTTCCAGTTGGAAACTCGATACCTCAAGTACAACAACGCTCTTTTCGTCGGCGAAACCAACAACATCTGAAAAAGCCACGCCGATATTCCCGGCAACAAATGTGTTCCTGCCCGCACGTTTAAAAATTTCCCCCGCCAGCGTCGTCGTCGTCGTTTTGCCATTGGACCCTGTAATTGCGACAATCGGTGATTCGCAATACTGATACGCCACCTCGATCTCGCTGTATATTTTTTTCCCTTCCTGTTGGGCAAGCTTTAAAATCGGAATATCCTGCGGAACGCCCGGGGACAGCACGATTACGTCGCACTCGAGTATCTTACCTGTATGTTTGCCGAATTCATACTGGACAGCAAGTTCATCTAGTTGTGCCATCGCTTCGCGCATGACTTTAAGAGGTTTTGAATCTGAGACAAATACAATTGCATTATGTTTACGCAACAGTCGAGCAACAGAGATACCACTCCGCGCAGCGCCTATGACTGCGATTTTCTTATTCCGAACCGGAATCACTTGTCTGCCTCATTGTGTCTTTTGTGTCAATTAAATCTCTCGCGCATCATTTGATATCACCTGACTTTAAATGTTGTCAAACTAATAATAGCCAGGATAACTGCGACAATATAAAATCTCGTAACAATTTTTGGTTCAGCCCACCCTTTCAGCTCGAAATGATGATGAATCGGTGCCATCTTAAACACACGCTTTCCTTCGCCATATTTCTTCCTTGTGTATTTGAAGTACGCAACCTGAATGATCACGGAAATTGTCTCGGCAAAAAAAATCCCGCCGACAATTGGCAGAAGAAATTCTTTTTTTATCAGCACGCATAACGCGCCAATCGCGCCGCCCAACGCAAGTGATCCGGTATCCCCCATGAACACCTGTGCCGGATACGCATTGAACCATAAAAATCCCAACGACCCTCCAACCAATGCGGCGCAATAAACCGCAAGTTCATCCGCGCCGGGCAAATGCATAATATTGAGATAATGTGCAAATATCGCGTTGCCGCTCACATACGATACAAGCGCAAGCGTCAACGCAACGACACCAACAGTTCCTATCGCCAAACCATCTAATCCATCCGTAAGGTTGACGGCATTCGAAGTAGCCGTGATAATGAATATCACTATAGGAATATACAGCCATGAAAAATCAAAATTCACTGACTTCAAAAAGGGAACGGTTGACAACGTTCGGAAATGTTCCATCCCGCTGCCAAACCACTCGGGAAAGAAATAAATCGTTCCACCTATAATCAATCCGATTCCGATTTGTCCGATCAGTTTATAACGAGCGATCAGCCCTTTCTTATATTTTTTTACAACTTTGAAATAATCATCGGAAAATCCGACAAGCCCCATCCACACTGTTGTCAGCATAATCATTATGACGTACGCATTACCAATATCACCCCATAAAAGCGTCGGGACGAGAACATTCATCAACACAATCAGTCCACCCATTGTCGGAATGCCTGCCTTAGCGAGATGATTTTTGGGCGCCTCGACTTTCGCCTGATTATCCACCTGACGCTTTTTTAACAGCCTAATAATAATGGGCCCGACGACGAAACTGAGGAACAACGCCGTCACTGCAGCGGCAGCCATTCGGAACGAAATGGCGTGAAACAGTCCAAAGCCGGGCGGCTTGAATTGTTTATAAAGATATGTTCCTAAATAATAAAGCACGGTGAATGTTTCTTATGTTCAATGTTTCGATGACTTTGGCTTGAGTGATTTTGACTTTGACGCTTTCGCGGATTTTGACTTTTTTACAACTTTGGGCGCTTGCGTCTGCATATTTTTTTTCAACGCCGTAATGATTTCTTCCATTCGGGTGCCGCGTGAGCCTTTCACAAGAACGACATCGTCGTTTCGAAGTGTAGTAAAAAGCACCTCGACAAGGTGGTCTTTTTCGTTTAAAGGGAAATACGACGTTGCGACATCCTGCACTTTCATTCGCTTGCGTTGCGGAGTTTTTTTGCCGCGCTTACTTGCCGAAAGCGGCACATCCAGCCGTCTATTGCTTTTGATCGCTTCGTATGCGTCAAACATTTCTTCGCCGACAAGGAATACTTCGTCAATATCGGAATCCAGCAGCCAAACACCGACGTTCTCATGCTCGGCTTTGCTTATTTCGCCCAATTCAAGCATGTCACCCAGAATCGCAATGTGGCGCGATCTCGGTTTTATCACAAACAATGATTCTAAAGCTGCATAGGTTGATTCAGGATTTGCGTTGTATGTGTCGTTCAATATTGTTACGACACGTCCGCGCTTGCCGTCCAGTGCAACTTGTTCAACGCGTAATCTGCCGTAGGCATGGGAATCGTCCGGAATATAAGATTCCAGCGCAGATTTAATTGCCGCGCCTTTAACGCCGAAATGAAGCCCCACAGTCGCCGCCGCCAGGGCATTCGAGGAAAGATGTTCGCCGATTGCCTGCAGCGTTACTGAAACCGTCCCCGCCCCGCGATGTGTGAATGAAAAATGCGCCCCGCCGGTACTTGTTAACCCTAAATATTTGCCTTTCACGTCTGCGTTGCGCGTCGTGAAACTGTATTCCCAATGCTTATTCGCCCCTCGATACGATGCCTGATACTGCACCAAACGGTCATCGCCATTCACAAATGCGAATCCATCGTGCGCCCCGAGATAAGCGAATACATCGCCGTTCTCGCCTGCAACTCCTTCCATTGAACGTAAGTACTGCAGGTGATCTTTTCCTATATTCGTCAATAATCCATGTGTCGGCTCGGCAATCCGGCAGAGCCATGCAATCTCGCCGCTTCTGTTTGTTCCCAATTCCAACACAACGGCTTTATGCTGCTTCTCGATTTTCAGAAGCGCCTTCGAAATGCCGATCTTATTATTGAGATTCTCTTGGGTTTTATGTACCTTGAATTTCTTTGAAAGTACTGCGGCAGTCATGTCTTTCGTCGAGGTTTTGCCGTTCGAGCCTGCGATACATATAACCGGGATTTTAAACTTTCGGCGCCACCACAAGGCAACCATGCCGAGGGCATCAAGGGGAGAACGAACAACAATCACAGGATAATGCGTATTTGCATTGTGGGTATGCCATTCTTCCGAAACGATTGCGACACTACACCCCGCATGAAAAGCATCTTTCATAAAAGTATGTCCGTCGAAACGTTCGCCGCTAAGAGCAACGAACATTTCCCCGCGCTTAAGCGTGCGCGTATCTGTGCTAACGCCTGTAATCGTTGTCCGGGGCAGAGGTAGCCTATGGACGCTCAGCGTAATCGTCTGTATTGCTTCGACGATATTGGAAAGATTAAACATGTTTGCTATGTACGGTAATCAAAAAATGTCCGTCTCACCGGACGCTCAAATGGACTTCGACATTATGCCGCGAGGCTCATTTCAACGTTTGTCGGACGCACCTACCGATTGAGCCACCCATGCGCGCACATTTTCCAAATCATCGAAATGTATCTTTACAGTGCCAATAACCTGATAATCTTCGTGCCCTTTTCCAGCCAACAACACCACATCGTTTTGCCGCGACATGTTTAAGGCTGCCTCAATCGCTTCGCCACGATCCACAATTACTGATACAGTCTCGCGCCGGTTTACTCCATTCAACACATCCGAAATAATAGCCATCGGATCTTCCATGCGAGGATTATCGGACGTAACAATTGTGTAATCGCTAAGCTTCGATGAAATCTCTCCCATTATCGGTCGTTTCGCACTGTCGCGATTTCCTCCGCAGCCAAAAAGCGTAATGACTTTTCCACCCGTTTGTCCTACGATCATCTTTGCCGTTTCAATTGCACGTTGCAATGCATCCGGAGTATGCGCATAGTCAACTATGGCAATTGCTCCGTTCGGCAGCGGCACTCGTTCCATTCTGCCCCGCACCGCCGGAAGTGATGGGATGCTCTCCATTATCACTGAATCCGAAATCCCCGCCGCTAATGCAGCACTTACACCGCCAAGCAGATTATATACATTGAACATCCCCAAATAGGGTGAATCAACAATCCAATCTTTTGTGCCGATACGTAACCGCATTGTCGTTCCATTCGCCGAGAAAACAATTCTATCACCTTTCACATCCACCCGGTTTACAACACCGTACCGGATAACTTGCGCTTTCGTCGCTTGCTCCATTTGGAAGCTATGCTGATCATCCGCATTGATTACAGCTGTCGCGGTTGTATTCAGCATTTGGAACAATTTCGATTTTGCGGATGCATAAGATTCCATTGTACCATGAAAATCCAAATGGTCTTGCGTTAAATTCGTGAATATCGCTGCGTCAAATTCAAAACCATGCACGCGATGTAATTCCAGCGCGTGCGACGAGACTTCCATGACAACTGCTTGCGCACCTTGCTCTTTCATTAAAGAAATTATTTCGCACAGTTCCGTTGATTCCGGCGTCGTATGTTCCATAGGGATGATCGTTTCGCCAAATTTCGATTCGATCGTTCCAATCAATCCTGTTCGTGTACCGGCGAATTCTAAAAAATGCTTGACTATATGCGTTGTTGTCGTTTTTCCGTTCGTTCCCGTTACCCCAATAAGCAGAATGTCGTGTGTCGGGAAATCATACAACACATTTGCAAATTCCGCCAGCGCTATCCGGGAATCATCAACAAGAACACAAGTGACTCCTTCTTTCTCCACGCGTTGATTTATCTGAATCTTTTCGAACGTTTCAACATCGTCTGTAACGATTGCGGATGCCCCTTTCTCAATTACCGACGATATGAATTTATTTCCGTCAATCTCATACCCTCGTATCGCGATAAAAACATCGCCCTGCTGAACACGCCGGGAATCGTATCGAATCGCGTGAATCATCCGATCCGTTCTCCCCATGATTCTTTCTGTCGTAACGTGCGAGAGTAAGGCTATGAGAGAACCGCCATGCTGACTCATTATCTCTCGGTTCCGTATCGCACGCCATGCGGCGGCAATCGCCGACCGCAACAATTCGCGCAAGTGCTTGCCTTGCGGCACTGCTCTTGCGCGTTCACCGCACCAATCCCAGTCCCGCTTTCACGGAACGAGGAGAGTCTACACTTATTGGCTGACTGATCCATACAATGTCCACTCCGCGCAATTATCTTTTGCCGCTGGCGGAGACTGATTCACAATTTTTCCGCTACCAATAACCCTCGTAGCAATTCCATACGAAGCGAACAAATTCATAGCCTGTCTGACCGTTAAACCTCGAGCATCAGGTGGAGTGGAATTATTAGGTTTTCCGCTTTCCGAGAGATGTACGACAACTGTTGCGCCTGTTGCAACACAACATCCCGCAGGTGGGTCTGTGTTCTCTACAAACTCTCCGGAATTTTGTTTTTCGATGTGCAAACCACACGAGCCGAGTAAACGATCCGCTGATGTAAAATTCATGTACCGGATATCGGGCATGGGAATTGATTCCGAATTTTTACCATGAGTCACTACCGGTAATTTCGGCAAAGCATCTCGCGGTCTCTGGATTTCCCGCGATGCAAGAAACGATTGCGACACTATAATGCGCGAAGCGATATTCTTAAAAATAGGCGCAGCGACAGATCCTCCGTAATAGCCGTTCTTTGGGGCATCGAGCACTATAAGAAGAACTATTTGAGGATCTTCAGCCGGAAAATACCCGACGAATGAAGCCGAATATTTTTCTTTTGAATATGTTCCATCTTCCACTTTCTGCGATGTGCCTGTTTTCCCCGCGATACGAAGAGACGGAACCTGTGCAAGTATTCCCGTTCCGTGTTCGACAACTCCGCGGAGCAACACTGTCATTTCTGATGCCGTCTCCCGCGAAACAACACGGCGGATAATTTGGGGCTCGGTCTTCTCCATGCGCTCTCCATCCACACCGATGCGCTCTGCAACAACATAAGGTTTCATAAGTACTCCGCCGTTGGCGATCGCCGCATATGCGCATGTGAGTTGCAGCGGCGTCACGGTCAGTCCGTAACCGAACGCATTAAATGCTTGAGTCGTTGTCGTATATTGTTCCGGCTTAGGAACATCACCGCGTACCTCACCTGGAATATCCACTTCTGTCGGGATACCGAAACCAAAATCCCGGATGTATTTATAAAATGCCGCGGGATGAAACCGCTGCGATAATTTTGCAAAACAAATGTTGCTCGATTGCGCCACTGCATCGGCAAAAGTAATTTCACCAAGCGGATGGGAATCGGTAATGGAAACATTCTGATATTGGTATGTGCCGTTTTCAGCGTAAAAATGTTCGTCCGGTTTTACTGCACCTTCCTCCAATGCCGCGCACGCCTCAACCAGTTTGAAAGTCGAACCGGGCTCGAACATGTCTGTAATAGCACGATTGCGCTTTTCAGATTGAAGCAATTCTTCTGAAGGATATACGCCTGCGGAATCTGCATGCCTTGCCAAATATGTTGCCATAGCGAGTATCTCGCCCGTTCTCGGATTCATCATAACCGCCGTACCCGCTTCCGCGCCGACTTTCTTGACGCCACTCTTTAGTTCATTCTCAACAATATTTTGATATGTTGCGTCAATAGTCAAAACAAGATTTTCTCCGGATGAAGGATGTATCTGCGGTAAACCTTCGTCGGGACGCTTTCTGCCCAGTCCATCGCGATCAAGAACGACAAAACCATCGGTGCCATGCAACAGGCTGTCGTATTCCAATTCGATGCCGCTGATTCCTTCATTGTCAATATTTGTTGTACCGATTACTTGCTCTGCAAGCGCTTCTTCATATCGACGTTGTGGCTCGTGCAGGCGAACAATACCGGGATCGGACAATCCTTCCAACTGTGCAGCCTTTTGTTCATCCACACACCGTTCTAGCCAAACAAAACGCGCGTCACTTGTATTCAATTTTTGGAGATACTCTCCAGCCGATTTGCCAAATACGCGAGCAAATGTTTCAGCAATATGCTGTTTGTCTTTTGTATCCGCGGAAAGTTCCGCCGGATCGGCGCCGTATGACCATGCACGAACGGAAGTAACGAGTGTCTTTCCGCTTCTGTCAAGTATCTTTCCGCGTTCGGCATGCAAGACAACGCGCAGTTCGGATTGCTTCTTTGCTAAAAGTTTATATTTACCCGCGTCGCGGATTTGCAGTGTCGCCAAACGTGCCCCGACAAATGCATAGCCGGTTAGACAGAACAGCAAAAATGAATATAGTACAGCATTACCGGTTTCTCGCGGGTTAGCGGCTTCGGGTTTTTCAACTTTTCGACGCGAGAAAAAATTCACCATGCTGTTCTTTTCGTATCAGGCGTATTCATAACATTCGCGTGAGGTGCGGACTTCATTAATTATCGGACGTAATTGGGGTTAATATCATACTTGTTCGCGACGATTGAACAAACCCAAGCCGCTGTGCTTCTGTTGTGATTCTATCTGCCTCAGAGAGCCGGGAGATATCAGCGCGTAATTGTTGATTTTCGTCGAGGGTCCGCTGCAGTGCCGACGAAGATTCAACGATCACAGATGCGAGGGAATTTACCGCTATAACGTTGCTCACGAATAAAATGATAAATCCAACGACTGCAAGCAGCATTCCTAATATTAAAGAGACAGGGCGTCTTCTTACAGCGCGTTCAGCGAAATTCAATTGCATCTGACTTGCAGACGCGGTTCTGGGCGATACCATGCGTACCGATGTCGTCATGGATGTTATTACAATGCAGTATCAATTATATTCACTACGCACCGGGCAGCTCACCGGTACGTGTGATTGTTATTCTCTTTTTAGCTGATTCTGTTGTAGTCATTTATTTTTTCCGCAACGCGGAGCTTTGCACTACGGGCGCGGGGATTTCTTTTCACTTCATCTTCACTAGACTTCAACGCTTTATGCGTCAAAATCTTTACCCGGGCAATTTTTTCACACGTACAAATCGGACTATGCGGCGGACACACACATGTCAACGCTTCATATCGAAACAGGTTTTTCACGATCCGGTCTTCAAGCGAATGATATGAAATCACTGCAATGCGTCCACTATTTTTTGTTAGTCCAATCGCAGACTCTAAACCGATCCTCAACGCTCCTAACTCATCATTCACTACAATACGCAACGCCTGAAATATCCTTGACAAACGTTTCGTAAGGAAGCGTTCGCCTCCAATCGATGCAATGACGTCTTTCAATTGCGCTGTCGTTTCTATTGGTCGCGTATGCCGGGCACGAATTATTGCACTCGCAATCGCTCTACTCATCGGTTCTTCGCCAAACTCGCGGAATAATTTGGTCAAATCGTCCGTCGAAAATTCATTCACAATATCGCGAGCGGGCACGCCTTTATCGCGTTGGAATCTCATATCAAGCGGCGAATCGGACCTGTAACTGAATCCCGCCTTCGTATCAAGTTGAAACGATGAAACACCGAGATCGAATAACACCCCTTCGGTCTCTTTTAGATGTTGCTCTCTCGCGTATTCCCCTATCTCAGAAAAATTCCTATTCACAAGAATTAAGCGTTCACCATATTCATGTGAAAAACGCTTCACACATTCTTCAATTGCATTTCGATCGGCATCGAAACCGATAACTCTTCCTGTCCCTGCCTTGCTCAATCTTTCTAATATTCCCGCAGTATGCCCGCCTCCGCCAATCGTCCCATCTATATATGTTCCATTTGGATCGGTGATCAACAGATCAAGCGATTCACGCAAAAGAACTGGAATATGCGCATACTCATCCACGCCCGTCTCCCATAACTTCTGCAGCCAGATCACTTATATTATCCACGGTGGATTTATGCAAATTGTGATACCGATCAGGGTTCCATAATTCAATGTGATCGGAGACGCCAATGAGAAGCGCTTGTTTCTCAATACCTGCAAGGTCAAGCAGATGGCGGGGAATGCATAATCTCGCCGCACCGTCGAGTTCCAGCTCTTCAGCATTCTCCAACACATGACGAAGAAAAAGCCTGTCTTTTTCAACGTACGGATTCAGCCGCGCGTGTAATTCGCGTTCAAGTTTTTCCCACGCATCCTGCGGGTAGACAAGCAAACACGCCTGCCTGTCCCACCCGCGCAGGACTGTAAAACGCCGTTTTGTTTTTGGGGGAAGATATTTTTTCATCTTCGCCGGAAAACTTACGCGGCCCTTTTCATCAATTGAAAATTGTTCTTTGCCTTTAAATCCGGGCATATATATTGATGTCGATTCTACACTATCTACCACTTTATAACACTAATACCCACTTATCTACACCGCGAACTTACAACAAGTTTTCTGAAAAGTCAATAGGCAAGACAAAATAATTCGATTTCTTAAAAATCGCTTTAAGGGAGGAGAGTTGGTTTATGTAAGCGAAAAGCTACGGAAGGAAGAAGAATGTACGGTATTCCGAGAACGATGCCCGCGCACGTTCAGCTTTTTCAGTGCTATCGAAAATTCCGAACAACCCAGAGCCGCTACCGGTCAGAGAGGCATACCCAGCACCGCTTTCAAGCAAGCGGTTTTTAATCGAAGAAAGTTCCGTATATGAAGAAAATATATATTTTTCAAATTCGTTTCGGAAAACTCGTGGGTATTCTGAAAGTGCAATATTTTTTTCGACGAGCGCGCGATATGGCGTTTCTTGCGCCCTCTCATCGCATTGAACTTGGGCGTATGCCCAAGCGGTTGAAATATGAATTTCAGGGCAGACAAGCAGTAATGGAGACGCTAGAATGAAATCAACCTGTTCAACTCTGTCACCAATTCCGCCGACAACCGCGGCGCTGTTATAAAGAAAAAAGGGAACATCCGCGCCTATGTTCTTGGCTATTTCATGTAATGAATTCGATGCAGCATTGATGTTCCATAACGAATTGAGGGCAATCAGCGTTGTCGCGGCATCAGAGCTTCCTCCTCCCATCCCGGCTCCAATTGGAATATTTTTTTTTAGAGAAATGTGTGCACCCGCGGAAATTGAAAAATAATTTTTCATCGCGGTGGCGGCGCGCATGCACAAATTAGAATGATCAGCTCGATGTAATTTTTCATTCCATTCCATTGTAACATAATTGTCTGCAATGGTTACTTCCAATTCGTCAGCAAGCGGAAGCGGAACGAAAAGAGAATTGATAATGTGATACCCGTCGTCTCGTTTGCGAATAATTTCCAACCCAAGATTGATTTTCGCCGGAGCAAAAAAAATACTGATTAGAGATCTCCTCCCATCGGACGCAAAATAATTTCTTCGGCGACTGCACGCGAATTGAGCGCAACGGCATTAAAAATAGCCTCCCCAACATCTTCAGGCTGAAGCATGCGATCATGGTATTTCTTTCGTTCGTTCGTATCCCACATTTCCGTTTCGACAGCACCAGGGAATATCGCTATGACGCGGATATTATATTTTTTTAATTCCGTGCGGAGCACACGGGTCAGTCCAAGTGCGCCGAATTTGGACGCGCAATATGCCGCATTACCGGAAAACGCACGGAGCGCTGCAGTGGAAAGGACGTTCACGATTGTTCCGGATTTGCGTCCCATCATGCCGGACACGACCGCTTGTGTACACGCAAACATACCGCGAAGATTTACACCAATCGTTTCATCGAATAATTTCAATGGCGTATCGGCGAACGTTTTAACTGGCGCGATTCCAGCGTTATTTATCAAAACATCTATTTGTCCGAATCTTTTCTCAATCTGGCGCGCAGTCCGGGCAATAGATTGAGCATTGCGAACATCACAGACAAAAGATGTGCCGGTACCCCCGAGAGAAACAATCTTTTTCAATGCAACATCAAGCGCGGTTTTGCTCCGCGAAGACAAGACAACACATGCCCTCTCCAACGCAAATTTTTCCGCAACGGCATAACCAATGCCTTTACTTGCACCGGTAACCCATATAACAGAATTTTTCATTTTTTTCATGCTTAATCTTAGGTAGCGAACACGTAAATTAATTTGCGAATTAAATTAGAATAGAGTTCATAATGAAAAAAGGCGCAGATAATAATCCACGCCTTTAAAAATTGCTCCGAGAATTTCCTAGCAAAATCCGCATTCAACTGATTCTATGCCTGCGCTTCCGGTGCAACAGGTTCTTTCAATTTCTGATTGCCGTTCATTTCGATCTGCGGCAGAGATTCAAGAATTGGCGATGCCCCAAGAATCTCCTCCAACTCTTTCCGGGAAACGACTTCTTTCGTAAGCAAGCGACCTGCCAGCGCTTCAAGTTTATCCCGATGATACGTCAGTAAGGTTTTCGCCTGCACGTAACACGTATTTACGATTTCGGAAATCTCCTCATCTATCAGGTTTGCCGTCGTATCGGAATATTGTGTTGCGAGCGGCGATTCCCCGAGAAACGCTCTGTTATTTTTTCGTTCCGAAAACGTGATATTCGGGAGTCTCTTGCTCATGCCATATTGCGTAATCATCGCGCGGGCAATGTCTGTAACCCGTTCAAGATCATTCGCCGCACCAGTGGAAATGGCGCCGATTGCAATTTCTTCGGCAGCACGCCCGCCAAGTAATCCGGTTATCTTGCCGAGTAATTCCTGCTGTGTCATCAGATACCTGTCTTCCAGCGGCATCTGCAATGTATAGCCCAGCGCGCCGAACCCGCGTGGCACAATTGAGACCTTTTGCACAGGATCCGCGCCGGGAGTGAAATGCCCAACAATTGCGTGCCCGCTTTCATGATAGGCAATAACACGACGTTCACGATCGTTGATGAGTTTATTCTTTTTTTCAAGTCCGCCGATAACGCGCTCGATCGCTTCTTCAAAATCACTCATCGTTATTTTTTCCCGGGTATAACGAGCTGCAAGCAGCGCCGCTTCATTACAGACATTCGCTATTTCAGAACCTGCGAACCCCGGGGTTTGTGATGCAAGCCGTGCCACGTCCACGTCGGCGTCTAATAATAAAGCGCGTGTATGCACTTTAAAAATATCACGCCTCCCATTCATATCGGGACGGTCGAGCAAAACCTGGCGGTCGAACCGTCCAGGGCGTAACAGTGCTGCGTCGAGCACGTCTGGTCTGTTCGTCGCCGCCATAAGAATCACACCCATGCTCGGATCAAATCCATCCATCTCGACGAGTAATTGATTGAGTGTACTTTCCCGCTCGTCCATACCGCCGCTGATAAACACCCCGCCCGCACGACTTTTGCCGATCGCGTCTATCTCATCGATAAATATAATACAGGGTGCCTTCGATTTCGCTTCTGCAAACAGATCCCGCACGCGCGATGCGCCGACTCCGACAAACATTTCGACAAAATCGGAACCACTGAGATGAAAAAACGGCACCTGCGCCTCGCCTGCAACGGCACGCGCAAGCAGTGTTTTACCTGTTCCAGGCGGTCCGACGAGCAAAATTCCTCGTGGGAGTTTTCCGCCGAGCCGCGTATATTTTTTCGGATTCTTTAAAAATTCCACAACTTCCTTGACTTCATCAACCGCTTCATCTACTCCGGCAACATCGCGGAATGAAACTTTACTTGCTTCATCCTTTGCATAAATTTTTGCTTTATTCTTGCCAATATTCAGCGCCATATTATTCGGCGCCATCCGGCGAAACATAAACACCCACATGCCTCCAATCACTACGATCGGTAAAATCCATGAAAGAAAAAATTCCAGCATTCCTCCTTCCGTTTTGCCGGAATAATCCACATTTGCTGCCTGAAGATCTTTAATAAGATTTTCATCTCGCATATTCTCTGGTAGCGAATTGACCTCAAACTCCAATCCTTCACTTTTCCTTGCAGTTTCAATTTGTTTTAGCAATCCGGTTCCCCCAGAAGTGTCAGTTTGTTGTTGGCTGGCACTGCTTTTTAGCATACCGCTCATTTTATCCGTTGCCAGTTGGACTTTTTCCACTTGTCCCTTTGAAAGATAGTCCCGAAACTGGCTGTAGGAAATCTCGCGGACATGGGGGCGCAGAAAAAAGTATTGAACTACCAATAACACAGCTATTCCGATTATCGAATATACCGTGAATTTCGTACGTTTTGGTAATCCGGTTTTTTGAACTTTATCCATTAATTAACTTGATTTTCCCTCGACAGGTATTTCTTTAAATTTTAAATCCAGAACATGCTTCTTTTTAACACTATCCCAAAGACGAAAAAGCGGATGAAATATTGTACTTAACAAATTTTCAACAATTCATATTCACATGAATTGTTCGTCGCTAAAAATTACTTCATAATGACAAGTGGTATGCTTTGCAGAGAACCCGCCGATTTCATTACTATATAATACATACCCGTTGAAAAATTCTTCGTAGAAAATGCAACAGAATTAGTTTGCGTGCTCACCACGCCTCTATATAACTCCGCAACGGTCTGCCCGATTGCATTCATAACGTCCAATTCCCCTTGCGCCGATGATTCGCTGGAAAACGAGACAATGCTTTGTCCATTACTTACATTTGGCGTAGCGCTCAATTGAAGAATCGGCGACGCGTGCGGTATCGGCAATTCTTGTACACTTGTTGCGGAACCACCCATCCCGACAAGATACGTTATTACACCAGGAGTTCGCTGATCATTGGTGCCAACATTCAAATCTCCATGCCATGTGCCCGAGTGCACCGGCGCAAAATTTATTTTCACAGCCATTGTATCACCGGCATTCAAATACCATTGTCCTTTAGCATTCTTGGGAGCTATCACTGTATCGAGCGTGTAGTATTTATGAAGTCCGCCCACTGTGATATTGTTTATGATCAATTGCGCACTGTCGTGGGAAGTGATATATGCTGTCAGCGTACGGGAAGAAGTTGTATCAACGATCCCATAATTAAGAGAATCTGTTAATAATTGCACTGTAGGTAAAGGACCGATGCGAAACTGCTGATATATCTGCTGTCCGAAATCTCCGCTCGGATCAAATTCATCTGCGCCTAAACTCGTTAGCTTCACCCAACCGCTTCCTAAATTACTTGTCGCCCACCAAGAAATACCATACCCAAAATTATTGACAAACTGAAAAGTATAACAGCCATCAGGCAAATAAAGCGAATCAACATACAATGTCGAATCCAACAGATTGCTCATCCCAGCAACTACGCTGTCGTTGCTGTTAGTTAATGACCAAACATATTGAGGAGCAGCGTCAAAATTTGTGAAAACACGTACTTCCAAATTATGATCATACATCGGCGGAAGAATGAACTGCGACGAAACATAATTGTTTGGCGAGTATTGGTCTGGCTGACCGTTGGGATTGCTGACCGTGACTTCAAATGTATTCGTATCGGCGATATGTCCCCAGTCGAAAGGTGGCAGATTTACCTCCTGGCTCTGCATAAATGGAAGATCACCGGTCCAATGATAATTGGCATGATTCCCTCCCTTCACTCCGTAATTAATATCAAGCGATTTCATATCGTTCCCGCCGGAGTTGCGAATAACAATAATGGGACCGCCACATATTGGGTTGAGTCTTCGATATTCGTCACGTAAAGTAGGCTGAATGATGTCTTCTACTGAAGCGTCATTCGAGTTATTCGGCGCAGAATACAAGCAGAGAAACGACGAAACGACATAATACGGCGTTGAATTACTTGCGGACGTTGACCCGACAAAAGTGTATGGTTCCATTTTTATTTGTAAATCCACAGAATCGCCTGGAGTGATATACGGCGTCAATTCATAATCAAACGGAGTAACAATCGAACCAGGACACCAATTTGAACGATTGATGGGCCACGTCCCTCCTTGTGCCGCTACTGGATTCAGTCCGCACGTATTTCGCCAAACCTCCCGGTTATAACGAAGAGTATCCCTAACCCAGATATTTTGCATTTTGCCGCAAAATTCCGAACAATCGTCGCTATAAATGGAATCGCCTTCATTAATGGTATCACCACCGAAACCATGACCTGTTTGAATCACTTTCAGTTCGGCACCCTTCACAGCTACGCTTTTTATAGAACCCGGAATCAAAATTCGCTTGGTCACAAAAAAACTGTCAATCGGAGGAATGAACCCGTAGTTGTGACTGCCTGTCCATAATGGTTGAAAACTTAATACATTTCGTGGCGGGGTACCAGCGATGATGTCAAATGAAACGTCCACTGCCTCTTGTCCATTGCCCGCCGAGAGCCAGACGGAATCGTGCAGCAACGGAGTGTAATCCGTTACATCCATTGTCCATGTAAAACTGCCGTTTATACCGATTCCGTAAGGTGTAATAAAGCGCAGTATCTCATATGACACAGTATCGTGATGCACAGTATCACGAAAATGAATAATGACGTATTCAAGATAGTCCCACTGCCCGCATGGGCATTTTTCCGTATAATTAATGAGCACTTTTTGATACGGCACACTGTCCGGTGGGAATAGGTAGACGCCGGATTGCGAACCGGTGAATTGCACCGTTTCTACGTGAATTGAATCTCCCGGATTTGCCCGAAGAACATTACTGCCAAAAAAAATGCAGATTAGAACAAGAATGGATTGAAGAATTGCATAGTACGGAGTGAAACGGGGAGATATGGATTTCATATTAATGCGTCTGGTAAGATATACGTTTTAGAAACCGACTTAAAGATATTGATTGAAAATGAATGCGCTATACTGTACGCCCGGCGCGACTCGAACGCGCGACCCACAGCTTAGAAGGCTGTTGCTCTATCCAACTGAGCTACGGGCGCATATTATATGCAATATAAATATTTGCATCGGCGCGAAGAAGACCGTTTTACGCCATACACTTTCATATATGCACCAACACACACGCAACATCTGATGCTTCATCCACATGGTACGACGCGCAAATGCGATGATAGCCGTCCGCAACATATAACTTATGATGATCGCGCACCAGCAGAGCGGGATTCAGACGTTCGCCTGTTTTTATCTTCTCCAATTTTTCCGAGACTTCCTCATCTGTTTGTGGAAGCAATGGCAACCCACTTGAGCGAAGAATATCTTTCGCTTTGAAGTATTCTATTCGATCCTTATGTTCTTCGAATTTGTGTGCCGCCCAATCGGCATCTTCCTTCGAGAAAGTAAGATGGAGATATTCATCGGCGGCTTTGATATTTTTTTCCGATAGTTTATTATGCCATAGTATTGTCGGCGTAGCATCCATCAATTTCAATTCAAATGTTTTAGAGGGCTATTTTCCATTCTTGCGTTGCAAAAATAATCTTTTACTGGTATATGGCACGTGTGATTATGATGCAACTCCCGAACATCGTTGATTCGAAATACTGCAACGCGTATGTTGTTATTATTAATGAAACGAAAATACGAGAGCAATCCAGAACGGTTTCTCGGCGCATACCCAACGACTTTCTCCGTTGTATTTATTGTGTGCATCTTGAGTTTAATGTGCAAAAGCAATTCTTCCAATCCGACAGCGTCCGGAACCACTGCATCGGGCAGTGAATTACCCCTTGCGATTGGGAATGTGTGGGTATATGACGATTACATTACAGATGCAGTGAGTGTGAAAATACCCGGTTCCGATGAGACGGAGAAGGACACAATTGTCGGGATCGATACTATCGGCGGGCGAGCAGCGTATGTTCTGCAATCTTACATAAACGATACTGCCGCACCTGTCCGATACATCTCGTTTGACCAAAACGCCAACCCACAATATTTTATTGACACCACGTTCGGAGAAAATTCCGGCATGTGGAATACAATCGCGGAGTTCAGCAATACAAACGCTGGTACAACCGTGAATTTCTTCAACATCGTAACAGGTGAGGAAACTAGCGACTCAGTTTTTACGCTTCTCCAAAATACTGATACAGTTTCCGAAACGTTCAACGGAGTCACTTCCATTACTGACAGCGCCGGAACTTTCAATACTAAGGAATATCTTGATTCCAGCGGGGCTTCACCGACTGATGTCAATATTACAGGGAAATTCATCCTTAAACAGTATTACGCTCCCGGCATAGGTAAAGTGAAATCATCATGCACGATGACTGTCGGAGGTGCGACAAGCGGTATGATTAAACAACTTGTATCTTTTTCAGTACAATAATCATAAAAACTAGTTATATAAGCGGAAAAGCATTGTCGTTAAACATTACAACAATTTTTGGAGGCATTGAGGAGTGAGCGAGAAAATAATTTTACGATGCGGATGGGAAATCAAAGACCCATTGATGCAGGTATATCACGATACTGAATGGGGCGTTCCTAAACATGACGATCGCCGCCTGTTTGAGGACATTGTTTTGGATGGCGCGCAAGCAGGATTGAGTTGGGCGACGGTTCTTCGCAAGCGCGAGAGCTACCGCGCTGCATTCGATAATTTCGACGCCGTAAAAGTGGCACGTTATACCGAAAGGAAAAAACACTCCCTTTTGAAAAACGAAGGCATTATTCGCAATCGTTTGAAAATCGAATCGGCAGTTAAAAACGCACGGGCATTCTTAAAGGTGCGGGAAGAATTCAATTCATTCGACGCCTATATTTGGCAGTTTGTTAATGGCAAAACAATCCAAAATAAATGGAAAACATTAAAAGATATTCCGGCAACCTCGAAAGAGTCAGACGCGATGAGCAGCGACTTGCGACATCGAGGATTCACTTTCGTCGGTTCAACAATCTGTTACGCCTTTATGCAAGCCGTCGGCATGGTGAATGATCATACCGTGACGTGCTTTCGTCATAAACAAGTATAATCTGGCTAATCTATAAAAATAGTATCGAATATTTTCCGGGAACTTAGCCGGAAGAACAACTGTTAAGAAATAATACCAAACAGAAAAAATCAAGTTGAGGTCAAGGTATGATTAAACGATGCACACAATATTTCCCCCTTGATTTTAAAAGATTTTTATGATACTTTTGTATTCTGATTTTTGAGCAGCTAACAGGAAAGTCGGGGCTAGTGGTGGGCCAACGACAATTCCGCAAATCACCTCCTTCCCCTCTTGAATATATGGTGACGTTAGCTGCTCTTTTTTTACCGTTTCCCCATCTTAGGATTTAAACATTCCACCTTTTCCATTTTCTTATTTCCAATCTCACCTTTTCTGCCGATTTCCAATTGATCTTCATATTACACTATTTACTGTGTTTGCGTTATATTAGTCAACTAATCGACATTAATTCCGAGAAAAAACTTGACTAATTTTTGATAGGAGTATTGTAACTTCATTTTTCCTTTTGTAATTTGGCACGAGATTTGTAACGAGGTTGAAAATGTCTTTTACCGTCTAAATTGTGCTTGTAGCCATTATGAAAAGTGATTCAACGTATTCGTTCGTCATTATAGATCAAAATGTTCGAACAACCCACTTTGCTTGCAACCTGCTAGAGTGCAAAGGCGCATGTTGCACTCTGCCGGGCGGGCGAGGCGCACCCGTTACTGACGATGAATGCGACGCAATTCTTCAAGCACTACCCGCAGCATCGAAATATCTGCCTGAACGTTCTATACAACGAATTGCACAATCCGGTTTTTGGGAGGGTTCAGATGGCAGACGAGCATTGGAATGTATTGACAACAAAGACTGCGTTTTTGTGTATTATGAGGGAGAAATTGCCAAATGTGCTCTTGAACGAGCATATCTCAATGGAGAAACAACATTCCGAAAACCGCTTTCATGTCATCTTTTTCCTATCCGAATTTCCAAAACCAACGATACCGAGCATCTCTACGTTGAGAGGATTCCGGAATGCGAAGCAGGATACAAGAACGGCGAAGAAAAAAAGATTCCGGTTGCGGATTTCCTTCGCGAGCCGCTTATACGCGCATACGGGGAATCCGTATACAATGCAATTGTTAGTGATAATCCAGATACTGTGATGACTAACGATATTGCCCCATTCGGCACAATGCCTGAATGATCAATTTATCTCAGATTCAGACGCTTCAGCAGCGTCTCACACCGCAGCAGGTGCAGTACCTCAAAATGCTGCAAATGCCTGCTCTTGCACTCGAACAGAACATCAAAGCCGAGCTTGAACAAAATCCGTTGCTTGAGGAAGCAGACGACATAGAAATAACGGCGGACGGCGAAGCCGATCTTGCAATGCAGCAGGAACGCAATAGTGATACAGTGGGCGAGGAAGACGGTTATGCTGAAAAGGATATTATACGTGACGATTTTACTTACGAGGACTTTGCCAACGATGAATCAAGTTACAAGACACCGGATTCGTATACAGGTGAAGTAGAGGATTTTCCAACTCCGAATACGATAACTCTCACAGACTCACTGCGGGAGCAAATTCAAGAACTCGATCTCTCACCGACGGAGCAACTCATTGCAGAAGAAATCATCGGAAATATTGACCCTGACGGATACTTACGACGGAATCTGCAACATATCGTTGACGACCTTAACCAATGGCTCGCTTCGGCTGATTCTATAAGAAACAACGCCGATAACAATGAAGTGGCTATAATCAACATACAGGGTAATGGACTCCCATCGGAAGATCCCTTAGTTAAATTTGATAGGCAAAATAACGGTGAACATCCCGCAACTCAAAATGGGCAAGCTCATAAGGATAGCAACGTTGCTAAATTTCACAGTGCGCAGGCGACGGCAATAGACATTCAGACAGCTGAGAGGATTCTTGCAAAAATACATCGGCTTGATCCGGTTGGAATCGGGGCAAGATCGCTGCAAGAGTGCCTCACTATTCAATTACAAGCAATTCCCAATAGAACCCCATCGCAAGAGCTTGCATTGCGAATGATAAACGAATGTTTCAACGAATTTGCATATAAACATTTCGACGCGATGCGACGCGCATTGGAAACTACCGATGAAGCAATGCAAGCAGCGCTTGAAGAAATCCGCAAATTGAACCCAAAGCCGGGCAACAATTCATTTGGTGTATCCGAGCAGACAGTTCTTCCTGATTTTATCGTTGAACGAGACGGGAAAGACTTATTAATCTCGCTAAATGATTCATGGCTCCCGCACGTCCGCGTAAGCGAAAATTATAAAAGCATGCTTTCCACCGATGGACAAGCTCTTCCACGCGACGCCAAGCTTTTTCTACGTCAAAAATTGGATTCCGCAAAATTATTCATTACCTCGCTTCAACAACGTCGAATTACAATGATGGCGACTATGAGGGCGATTGTGGAACTTCAGAGGGATTTTTTTCTTAACGGTGAAAAATCCCTGAAACCGATATTCTACAGGCATGTTGCGGAGCGTATCGGTATGGATGTTTCGACCGTGTGCCGTGTTGTAAGCAATAAATATGTGCAATGCGATTGGGGAATGTATGATTTGCATTGGTTTTTCAGCGACTCAATAGCTACTTTGGATGGCGAAGATGTTTCCAATCGCGTAATCAAAACGCGGGTCAAAGAAATTATCCAAAATGAAGATAAGTTAAAGCCGCTCAATGATGATGAGATTGTAAAAATTCTGACAGGAGAAGGATTTGTGATTGCGCGGCGCACAGTGGCAAAATATCGCATTGAGCAGGATATACCCGTTGCCCGTATGCGTAAAGAAATGTCTAAAATAATTTAGTGAACAATATTTCCTGATACCTTCCGTCTTCATTAAAAACAGTGAATAGCCAGCTTAATCAGCATTATTTATGAACGAAAACAATAATCTAATACGCGCAACGACTGTCCTCGGATTAATCCACAAGGGTGAGGCTGCGCTTGGCTCCGACGGACAGGTAACACTCGGCGCAGCAGTAATGAAACAATCTGCAAAAAAAGTGCGCCGGGTATATAATAATTCTATCCTTGTCGGATTTGCCGGCGGCGCAGCGGATGCAATCGCGTTAATGGAAAAATTTGAAGACAAGTTGAATCAATATCACGGCAATGTTCAACGGGCATCGGTGGAACTTGCAAAAGAATGGCGAACAGATAAAATTCTTCGTCAATTGGAGGCGCTGCTTGCAGTAATTTCAAGTGATAGCGCTCTCATCATTTCCGGCACAGGCGAAATCATCGAACCCGATGACGGCATCGTCGCGATAGGATCGGGCGGAAATTACGCACTCGCCGCCGCACGCATGCTCGTCAAACACACGAAATTAACCGCAAAAGAGATTGTCCGTGAAGCGCTTTCTACCGCCGCGGATATTTGCATCTATACAAATCAAAACATAACGGTAGAAACATTGTAAGGCTGCATGGCAAAGAAAACAACGACTCTTGAAAAAGATTTTACACCGCGCGAAATAGTCGCGGAACTCGACAAATATATTGTCGGACAGAACGAAGCCAAAAAAGCGGTGGCGATTGCGCTCCGAAACAGATGGCGTCGCCGGAACGTCTCAGGCGCGCTTCGAGATGAGATTATGCCGAATAATATATTGCTAATCGGTCCCACTGGCGTTGGCAAAACGGAAATTGCGCGACGGCTGGCAAAATTAGACAATGCCCCCTTTGTAAAAGTCGAAGCGTCGAAATTCACCGAAGTCGGGTACGTCGGGCGCGACGTCGAATCCATGGTACGCGATCTCGTTGATACGAGTGTCGCTCATATCCGCGCGAAAAAAGCGGAAGAGGTGCGTGAAAGAGCCGAAGAACTTGCTCTGCAGCGAATCTTGGACATTCTCGTCCCACCGATGAAAAAGAAAAAAACCGTCCCTGCAAACGGAGGAGCACAGCAAGACGAAGCCGCCGAAACAACCAATGAGCGTACGCGCGACAAATTCATGGATGCCTTGCGCGATGGAAAATTGGAAGACAAAATCATCGAAGTAGAGATGCGCCATCCCGGAGACAATTTACCGATGATGCAGATTATGGGACCGCTCTCCATGGAAGATTTCGGGATAAATTTACAGGAAATGCTCGGGCCCATGATGCCGCATAAAACGAAACGGCGAAAAATGACGATTGCAAAAGCGCGGGAAGCCATCGCACAGGAAGAAGCGGAAAAATTAATAGACAATGAGTCGGCTGTGCGCGAAGCCATCGAACGGGTAGAAAATTATGGCATCATTTTTCTCGACGAAATAGACAAGATTGCGGGCGGTGGGCACGGAAACGGACCGGATGTCTCGCGCGAAGGAGTTCAACGCGACCTCCTCCCTATCGTGGAAGGCACGAACGTCATGACAAAGCATGGGATGGTCAAAACCGATCATGTCCTTTTCATCGCGTCGGGCGCATTCCATGTTTCAAAACCGTCCGATTTGATCCCGGAATTGCAAGGTCGTTTTCCCATTCGTGTCGAATTGAAAAGCCTGACAAAAGACGATTTCGTAAAGATATTAACCTTTCCGGAAAATGCCCTCATCAAGCAGTACACAGCCCTTATTGAAACGGACGGAATCACGATGGAATTTTCGGGCGACAGCATCACTGAAATAGCAAACATTGCAGCACAGGTGAATGAACAAGTTGAAAATATAGGTGCGCGCCGCCTGCATACAGTGATTTCAACGCTTCTGGAAGACATCCTGTTCGACGCGCCCGACATGAAAAGCAAAAAGATCACAATCACACGCGACCTTGTGAAGAAAAAACTATCTTCAATCGCACGCGACCAAGACCTGAGCCGGTACATCCTGTGAGGTAACTCCTGCTCGCAGCGCTCAAGCGACTCTCCAAAGAAACTCTTATTTACGGCACGAGTACCGTCGTCAGCCGTTTTTTGTCGTTTCTCCTTGTCCCGTTTTACACCAATCTGTTCGCTCCCGGCGAATTTGGTGTGTACACAAGTGTCTATACCTTTCTTGCATTCGTCAGCATTCTCTATGCGTATGGCATGGAGGCGGCATATTTTAGATTTGCTGCGGATAAAGATTCTGTACATGATAAATTGAAGTTCAGCGCGCCGTTCATCCTCATAACAGTATCGTCACTGGTATTTTCATTGGGAATTGTCCTTCTCCGCGCATGGCTTGGTGGCGCTGCAAATCCGCATCACACGGAAAGTGTGGCGACAATGAACCTAGTTATCGAGTTATGCGCAGCAATACTGTTTTTCGACACGATGACAATTTTGCCGTTCTGTTCGCTCAGGCTCCAACATAAAGCTGTCCGGTTTGCGACGATACGGCTCACGTACATTTTTCTCCAAGTAGTACTGAATCTCTATTTTGTCGTCATCTTACACGCCGGTATAGCAGGTATATTCTGGGGAAATGCAATCTCCTCGGCAGTAACATTTTTCATGCTCACGCCGACGATAGCAAAATTATTTTCGTTCGTATTTTCAAAGAAAATCATCGTCGAATTTTTACAATTCGGTCTGCCGTACGTCCCTTCTTCCCTTTCGACGATGGTACTGCAAGTATTCGACCGTCCAATCCTGCAACGCCTTACCGACGATCCTACCGTTGGCATCTATCAGGCAAATTATCGCCTCGGTACGATCATGATGGTCTTTGTATCCATGTTTGAATTCGGATGGCGTCCATTTTTCCTTCAGTATGCCAGCCAACCGGATGCAAAGCGCCTCTTCAGCCGGGTGCTGACATACTTTTCGCTGATAGCGGCGGGAATTTTTCTCGTCGTCAGTTTTTTTGTCGGTGATATTGCGCGCATGAACATATACGGTAATCATACAATTATCGATAGCCGTTACTGGAGCGGGCTTTCAATTGTCCCGATCGTTCTCGCCGCGTATATTTTCAACGGATTTTATACGAACATGATCGTCGGCATCTACATCGAAAAACGCACGAAGCTGCTTCCGCTTATCACGGGCGCGGCGGCAGCAAGCAACATCGTCGGCAATATTATTCTCATTCCGCTATTCGGCATCGCCGGGGCGGCATGGGCAACGTTCATCAGCTATGCGCTGATGGCGTTTATGATTTTTCGCGCAACACAGCCGTTTTATCCGATGGACTACGAGTGGGGACGCATTGTAAAAATCGGCGCCGTTACACTTTCCACATACGTCATCTCTCTCGCTATCCAACAGTTTGTAAGAGGCACAGCGATGGAAGCGATAAATATAGTATTACTGGCGCTCGTGGGAGTAACTTTTTTTGTGATGAAGTTCTTTTCTGCCGGTGAAATGGGCGTGTTGCAAACCATGTTCAAAGGTTTTGGCGTTAGACAAAAAAAATAATGCGGAAATACGCGAAGATATTATATACAGATGCAGGACGCATGCGATATGCCTTTAAGACGAGTATCTTCCTTGTTTTCATCGCAATCTGTATTGGTTTGAAAACCCACTATGCACTTCGTGTTGAATTCCCTGTTATCACGATTAGCGCCTTGGTTATTTCGTGGGTATTGATACATTTCATTGAGAAACGTCCCATTGCTACTTTAGGACTTTCATGGACAATTTTTACAACGCGGCATTTTTATATGGGCTTACTCATCGGAGCAATGATGATTACATTCGTCGTTGAAATGATGACTATACTAGGATATGCCACATTCGAACAGGGTACACATACATTGGATGAAGGAATAAAGTTGTGCGCCGATCAATTCGTCTTTTTTCTTTTTGCCGCTGCAGCGGAAGAACTTGTATTCCGGGGATATCTGTATCAAACGGCAATTGAATCTTCTAATCCATTTATTGCAACGATTATCTTTTCGGCGTTCTTTTCAGTGGCACATTTCAGTAATCCGGGAATTACAGCGCTTGCATTTCTGAACATTTTTCTTGCAGGAATATGGCTTTCAATCGCGTATTTGCGAACGCGGCAATTATGGCTACCAATCGCACTGCACACTTCATGGAATTTTTTCCAAGGAACAATATTTGGTGCAGATGTAAGCGGCAATCCGGTCACAGGACATTTGCTTACACTCACAACGAACGGACCTGAGTGGATTACGGGTGGCTCGTTTGGTCCGGAAGGCGGGATACTAACAACGATCGCTCTCATCTTTGGCATTATCGCTGTAAATATTCTCCCGCAATTTCACATATCCCCCGATCAATACGCGCTGATGCATCGCGTGCGATATGCGGAAGATTATGCTGTCGTGTTTCCAAGCAAAGAATGAGCCGAAGAACTTTGCTTGCATCCTTGTGCATGATCATTTTCCCAGCAGTAGGCAATGCTCAATGGATCATATTTCACGAGGATGCGGATTCATTGGTGCATCAGGGCATTCACGAGCTTTTCGATCTGAATTATGCCGCAGCAGACAGCCTGTTCAGCGAAGTTATCCATCGCTATCCCCGCCATCCTGCGGGATATTTTTTTTCTGGCATGGCAGATTGGTGGCGCATTGCGGTTGATCCCGATACAACAGCGTTCGATAAATCGCTCACAGCAAAACTGGAGAAAACAATTGCGTTGTGCGATACGATTCTCGATACGGACGCATTCGATATTACCGCGTTATTTTTCAAGGGGGGCGCAATCGGCTATCTCGGAGAACTTGACGGATACCGCGACCGCTGGGTCGCGGCGGCTCAGCAAGGAAAGCGCGGTTTGGAAATATTGCAGCGCGTGCAGCAACTCGCGCCAACAAACGCAGATATCATGCTCGGCGAAGGATTATATGATTATTACGCAATAAAAATCCCGGAAGAATATCCGTTCGTCAAGCCGTTCATGCTTTTTTTTCCCGCGGGTGATAAGCAATTGGGGTTGCAATTCCTCCGCGTGGCGGCGGCAAAAGCGCGCTATGCAAATTACGAAGCGATGTACCAGCTTCTTCGCATCTATTCTTCTTACGAGAATGACGCACAACACGCTCTTGAACTTGCAAAACAATTGCATGCACTATTTCCCGATAACGTCTTATTCGAGCGATATCTCGGTAGAAGTTACGTTCAACTCGGCTATACTTTGCAGTGGGATAGTATTTGGAATGATGTTCTGCAAAAATGTCAACGACAAAAAAACGGGTATGGTCGTGCTGCAGAACGCGAAGCGCGCTATTATATAGGCGTATCCGCAATGAACGCAGCACGATACGATGACGCTCTTACAAATTTTTATATGTGCGATTCGCTTTCACGTCCTCTTGACCGTGAAGATGGTCCATCGGGATTTATGATATTAACGAACCTAAAAATCGGCATGATTGATGACTTGCAAAACAAGCGTGAATATGCTCACATACAATATGAAAAAGTTCTATCATGGAGCGATTACCAAGGATCGCATGATCTTGCAAAAAAATATGAAGAGCATCAATATGGGAAATGAAAGAATTTTCCGTTCAAACTTCAAAACTCCGCATAATATCTTCCCATGCCTGAACATTTTTTTCTTGCGTTTGGACTCGGACTAGCCGCCTCGTGTGCCGAAATACTCGGCGGATGGGTAATCGCACGTCAGCGCAGCGTCTCTCTGCGCGTCCAGGAGTATCTGCTTGCGCTCGGGGCGGGATTCATACTTGCGCTTGTCTTTACCGAACTCATCCCTGAAAGTTTCAAAACGCTGCATGATTCAGCTGCGCTCTATATCTTGTCTGGTTACGCTGCGCTGCATTTCTTTGAACATGCTTTCGTCCGGCATTTACATTTCGGCGAAGAGACTCATGGCGACGTGATGATCTCTAAAGTTGCAAGTTTTTCAGCGCTTGCCGGGCTTCTCATTCATGCTTTTTTCGACGGACTTTCTATATCGGCAGGCATACAATTCAGTAAGCCTCTCGGTATTCTGATATTCCTTGCGGTGCTGCTGCACAAATTTCCGGAAGGCGTTACCGCAGCCACGATACTCATCGCATCGCGGCACGGACGCAAGAGAGCATTTTCAGCCGCGCTTATCATTGCAGCAGCTACGATGGTTGGCATTGTAACAGTGTTCATTATTTCGGGGATAAATCAACAATTAATCGGCACAATTTTTGCATTTTCTGCAGGCGCAGCGGTGTATGTCGGCGCAAGCGACCTTATTCCTGAAGTGAATCACAGCCGGAATCGAATTATACCTATTATAGTATTTGCAGGTATGATTCTATTTTATATAAGTTCGCGCTGGGTTGACGCAATAATGAAATGAGTACAGTATATGATGGAATTAATTGAAAAACGAAAACACTTTTCCTAAGTTTTTCCGACTAAAAAAACTTACAACATTCATATTTTTTATCCAACTCCCTTTATACCCATTACTTTAGGAAAGACATTCCAATGAAAAAATTGACTACTGCAATGTGCATGCTTGCCATTACTATAATCGGAACAAGCTGCTCGGGACCAACTGGACCTTCTGGTGGACAAGGTCCTGCCGGTCCCATTCTAACTGGCGCAATGTCCGGCTTTATCTATCTTGTCGACCAAAATGACAGCCTGCTTGCAAACCGAAGCGGGGCGGTCGTCACAATAGGCGGAACGAATTTCTCGGCGACAACCGATTCCACTGGAAAGTGGACGATAAGCAATGTTCCCACCGGTACATACACAATAACATTCGCCAAATCCGGATATGACTCTTTCCTCATTCCGTCACAGCAATTCGTCGGCGGCGGCTCGTTATCACTTCCGGACTTATATCTTGTTCAGAAGCAGACTTTTCAGGTTACGAGCGAAACGGTGAAGGATTCTCTTATTCAGGCGTACAATGAAAACGTGCTTTCCGTTATTGATTCAATCAGCGAACCGGAATACACTACAGGCAAAAGAGTCGCCATTTTTATTGGCACGACTCCATCTGTGTCTTCCAATCCCGCAACATACGAATACTCACTGGTACCTCAAGAAGTGGGTGTCAAATGGATTAGTCGTCTTTTTTCTCGTCAGGAATTAGTCAGTGCCGGCTTGCCAAGCGGTTCGACCATTTATTTTATATCGTATGGCGAATCAGAATATGCGAGTACTTATCGTGATACTGCAACCGGTAGGTCTGTCTATTGCGGACTTTCCTACACCCCCTCGAAAGTTGTCAGCGCAATCGTGCCCTAAGTTTTCGCTAGCTCTCTTAAGAAGCATGGACTAAAATAAAAAAGCGGTTTCTTAAAGAAACCGCTTTTTTATTTTCAATAGATTCTTTGAAAATCGCTACTTGCAACATTCAGCCAACTGGCTGTAACCCGCGTCAGTCCGTTTAGTCAAGTTTGCGTCGTAGCCGGCGTCAGAAATTGTCGTTTCGATTTTCCGTTGATCAATCTTTACCGGCTCATACATCACAACCGCGGTTTTCGCGTCTACATCCACTTTCACGTCCTTCACTCCATCAATTTTATTGAGTGCATCCGTGATCGTGCCCGCGCACATTTTGCATTTCATCGTTGGCAGATTGATGGTAGTAGTTGCCGCTTGCACCGTCACGCGCTGCTGCGCCTGTGCATTGGGCGTTTGATTTTCTTGTTTTGGGCTGCATGCTATTATTGATGCACATGCCGCTGCAACAATTGATATGCGCGTAATCGCTCTTTTCATTATTGTACAAACTTCTATGATATAAACGTGAATGAAAAGTTAGTTGACATGCGCATTGAGACGTTCAACAATATGTTTTTTCGGCACTGCACCGACGATTTGTTCAACAACTTTCCCGTCTTTGAATATAATCAGCGTCGGAATTGAGCGAATCCCATAATTAATCGCTATATTTTGATTTTCGTCAACATCAACTTTCCCGACGACGACTTTGCCTTCGTACTCGGTTGCAATTTCTTCTACAATGGGAGCAATCATACGGCATGGACCGCACCACGTCGCCCAAAAATCTATCAATACTGGTTTGTTCGATGCCAGCACATCTTTGTCAAAACTTGCGTCTGTTATTTGTATAGGATGCATATATGTAATTAAAAATTAATGTTTTTAAAATCAGAGGGACAAAAATACTGAAAAAAATTTGATTTCTCTCGTTATGCGATAATTCGCACGTTTGAATCGCCCAGCGCTGTTCGCAACAATCTCACCGCCTCACTTGTCGGCGCAACGTTGAATTTGCGCACAATAAAGCGCCGTGAGCCAGCACCATTCGTATGAGATTGAACGTACAAATAGCACTGACAGTTCCCTTTGCTTTTTTCCAGAACTGCTTTTAGGCGCGCAATCTTCTCTTCCGATATTTCGCTTTCCTGAAGCGTAAGCACAAGTCCGCGCGTGAATTTTTCGCGAACGGATGCAATCGGCATCACTTCATCCGCGACAATCTTAATAGCTTCACCGTTGACGTCGGTCTTGCCCAGCACCATAATAATCGTGTCTTGTTGGAGATATTTTTCATTTGCTTTGTATGCCTCCGCCCAAAAGATGCATTCACCTTTTCCGGTAAAATCTTCAAGTTCGATGAATGCAATCGGTCGTTCCCTCCTATCATATTTTTTGCGTATCGAAGTGATAATCCCACATGCCCGTACCTGTACGCCATGTTTCACGTTAGCGGGGTCGTCACCGAATCGCAGCGTGGAAAATACGTTCGCCTCTTCTTCAAATTTTCTTAATGGATGTCCGGATACATAGAACCCAAGCGACTGCTTTTCAAATGCGAGCGCTTGCTGCTCGCTCCATGGCTCTGCATTGTCAAGCAATGGCTCAGCAATACTGGAGACATGCGGTGATGATTCAAAGAGGCTCGACTGTCCCGCGATGTGATCCGACTGAGAACTGGATGCATATTGCAGAGCACGTTCCACAGTCGCAAACAAGCGCGCGCGATTACGCTCGAATGCATCAAATCCGCCCGCCATGATAAGATTTTCCAAAGTCTTGCGGTTCACAATACGTGTATCTGCATATTTGCAAAACTCGAAAATACTGTTGAATTTTCCATGCTCGTCGCGCGCAACGATAATGCTATGCACTGCCGCTTCACCAACGTTTTTTATCGCCGCGAGACCGAAACGGATGCCGTGCTCCGTCGGTGAAAAATTGACACCACTCTCATTTACGTCTGGCGGTAAAACGTTCACGCCGATCTTCTTGCATTCATCTATCAACGCAACGACGCGCTTTTGGTCACCCATTTCAGCACTCAGGTTTGCTGCAAAGAATTCTGCCGGATAATGCGCCTTTAAATACGCAGTTTGATATGCAACGTAGGAATATGCAAGCGAATGTGATTTGTTGAATCCATACTGCGCGAATTTTTCTAATTTCTCAAAAATCTTTTTGGCAATATCGACTGATATTGAATTCACCTCGCACCCTTTTATAAAATCCTCGCGCATCGCCGACATTTTCTTGGCGTCTTTCTTCCCCATCGCGCGGCGCATTTCGTCCGCTTTGGAGAGCGAGAACCCCGCAAGATCGCGGGCAATGCGCATCACTTGCTCCTGCACTACGATGACTCCATACGTCTCTTTCAAAATTGGCTCGAGTAACGGATGCAAGTACTCGATCGCACGCTTACCCTGTTTGCACTCGATGAACTCGTCTATATGCTGCATTGGTCCCGGTCGATAAAGGGCGTTCATTGCCGTCAAGTCTTCGATGTTCGTCGGCTTTAACTTGCGGAGATACTCCTGCATGCCCGATGATTCGAACTGGAACACCCCGACTGTCATTGCGTTTCCGAAGAGTTCGTACGTTTTCTGGTCGTCAAGCGGAATAGCATCAATGTCAACCTTAATGCCATGACGTTGTTCGATATTCTTTAATGTATTCTCAATAATTGTCAACGTGCGCAGACCGAGAAAGTCCATTTTCAACAAACCGGCTTCCTCGACATCCTTCATGTTGTACTGCGTCATCACATCGGTGGAGGGAGTTTTATACAACGGCACGTATTCATCCACCGGACCGGGAGCAATCACAATCCCTGCCGCATGCGTACTAACGTTACGGCTGAACCCTTCCAGCACGAGCGAGTACTCAATAAGCTGTTTTATCTTCGGGTCTTCACTTTCCTTCACCCATTTCAATTCAGAAAGTTCCAGGGCTTCTTTCAACGGAGTTACTTTCCCCTGTACAACCGGGATATTTTTTGTAATTGATTCGATTATCGAGATAGGAATGCCGAGCACCCTCCCAACGTCTTTCAACACAGCGCGCGCGGAGAGCGTCCCGAATGTAATAATCTGCGTCACGGAATTTTCGCCGTACTTTTCTTTGACATATTGAATCACCTCGCCGCGCCGGTCATCTGCAAAATCGATATCAATATCGGGCATAGAAACGCGTTCGGGATTGAGAAAGCGCTCGAATAGAAGATTATACCGGAGCGGATCAACATTCGTAATCCCCAATGAATATGCAACCAAACTACCCGCCGCGCTGCCGCGCCCAGGACCAACGCTGATGCCGCGCTCCCGCGCCGCACGTATAAAATCCTGAACGATAAGAAAATATCCGGCATAGCCAGTCTTTTTAATTACCCCGAGTTCAAATGTCGCTCTGTCCTCAATATCCTTTGTCATTGCTGGGTAACGTTTTTCCATTCCCTGCAGCGTCAGCGTTTCGAGATATTCATCCAGCGTCTGTACACCCATTTCTGGTGGAATTGGAAACTGCGGCATGTGGCGTTCCGCGCCGAATTCCACGTTGCACTTTTCCGCAACTTCAAACGTCGAATCAATTGCCGAAGGATATTCTTTAAATAACTTATGCATTTCCGCAGCGCTACGGAAATATACTTCGTCCGTTTGATAACGCAGATTCCGTACGTCTATCTCTGAACCTTGTCCAGCTTCCTTAATGTTCAGGAGTACGTTGTGCGCGATTGCCTGATTCTGTTTCACGTAATGGCAGTCGTTTGTGCAAATGACTTTGACGCCAAGTTCCTTTGCGATACGCGGGAGTCCTTCCAGCACAAGTTTCTCACGTTCAATATGGTGATTCTGCAACTCAAGGTAAAAATCCTCATCGAAAATATCTTTGAATTCGCGGGCAGCGTTATATGCAGCATCATATCCATCGTTGATGAGAGGCGACGCGACAACCCCGCCTGCACACGCTGAGAGCGCAACAAGCCCTTCGCGATGTTCGCGCAACGCCTCTATATCGATTCGAGGTTTATAATAAAAACCTTCGGTGTGCCCGATCGAAGAAAGCTTCATGAGGTTTTTATACCCCGTTTTGTTTTTTGCAAGAATGATCAGGTGTGAATAATTTTTTAGTTTTCTCCCCGAACTGTTCGTTTCAATGCCGCGATCGAAACGACTGCCCCGCGCAACGTATAACTCGCAGCCAAGAATTGGTTTGATCCCCTTCTGTTTCGCTTTCCGGTAAAATTCCATCAGTCCGAACAGCACGCCGTGATCGGTCAGCGCGACCGCGCTCATGTTGTTTTCCGCCGCCGCATCGACAAGCCCGTCCACGGTGCAGGCGCCGTCGAGTAGCGAATAATGAGTATGGTTATGAAGATGAACGAATTCGGACATGAATCAAATAAATAAAACTTCCCTGAACTAATAATACTTGTACTTTTTTTTGCGGGAACACGTGCACAAATTTACGAAAAAAAAAAGTGAAGAATGTAAATTCTTAATTGGTTCAAATTGGTTTTCAAACTCTACTTCTTTATTTTTGTGCAGATAAACGGTTATTGTCGCATTCTATCGCACAATTAGCAATTATGATTAACCCTGCTCCTCCAAATCCAAAGCTTATAGAACTGCTCGTCACCCCGGATACACACCTTCCGTTGGAATATCGAAAGGAGCGGAACGACATGTATTGCTCACAAACCGGCGAATCCTATAAAATTGAAAACAGCGTTCCCATTCTACTTTCGTCAGTAGATGAAATGCCCGGCATGGATTACCGCACGCATTATCACCAAGACTCAGAATTATTCGATTACTTTGAAAAAAAAACAGGAGCAACAGAGCACGACGAACGCCGAGTACACGAATTTATTCTTTCATGCGTCCCAAAAAACACGGCATCTATTCTGGATGCGGGATGCGGGAGCGCATGGGCTGCAAAATATTGCACACCGAAAGGAATGTTTTTCTGTTCCATGGACATTTCGACCATCAACCCTACACACGCCCTTTCGCTCTATCCATCATCTAATCATGCCGGACTTGCCGCAGATACATTTCATCTCCCTTTTCGGGATGGCTCGTTCGATGTTGTCATCGCTTCGGAAATCATTGAGCATGTCGTTAATCCCTCCGCATTCGTCCTTGAACTATTGCGAGCTATCAAACCTGGTGGATCACTCATCATTACAACCCCTTACAAAGAAGTTCTGAAGTATTCATTATGCGTTCATTGTAATCGGCCGACCCCCCTCCATTCTCATCTTCATTCATTCAATGAACAAATGCTGGCGGGGTATGGAGCGAAAAAAAGCCGCGTCCAATGGAAAACGTTCGGTAATAAAGCCCTGATATTTTTGCGGACGTACCCTCTGCTTCGTTTTTTCCCCTTTCCGCTTTGGAAAATCATTGACATGTCAGCGAATGCTGTTCTAAATAAACGTGCGCATATTTTGGCAACGTACACAAAAACTTGAAAAGCTCTTTACGGTTCTAAGAATTGCTCCGATTCAATGACACAATAAGTTGTTTGACAAATTGGTTTTCAGATATAACATTTTTGTCCCCAGCCAGTATTAAATCACACCATGAAGGTTGAAATAAAGTCATTATTCGATATTTAATGTCCCATTTAGCCTTGCGAAACTACTACTGATTTTTTATAATTGACACGCAGCAATACTACAATAAATATCCCAGATAGGCATATTTCCGTTAATGTTGTTGATAATGCCGTCCCTTGTGCGCCAAACCGTGGAACAAAATATATGTTCGCTATGATGAGAACAGCCAGTCCAACGCATCGCGCATATAACGCGCGTCGTTCCATTTGATGCCCGTATAACCATGATTCGGCAATTAGATTGAATGTCAAAAACAGGAACGACCACGCAAGAATTTGCAAAACTGCAACTGACTCCGGAAATCGGAACGTCAGGTGAATAATCATTGAAGCCGCAAAATAAAAGAAAAGCGTAATCAGTAATCCAATACCCGAGAAAACGAGTAGGGTCTGAATAGAAAATCTAACTGCAAATGATTTTCCTCTTGATAATGAAAAGAGGGGTAGAAGCCCGTTATACATTGCCAACGGGACTACCATTGCAACGTTAATAAACCGTTCTGCCGCCGTAAATATCCCTACTTCCGCGGCAGAACGAAAATGCTCTAGCAGTAGTACGTCCATGCGCAAATGCAGCGCAACAACTACATTCAACAATGCGAATGGTAGCGCCGCTTTTAACAAATCACGATGTCGGGAAATATGAAAATCGAGCGACTTCAACAGAGATACGCCGAATTCTTTTTTATACAACGGGAGTATGGCGAATAACTTCAGGAAATCAACGGCAGTCGCTATTGCGATGACGGCAAGAATAGAATGGAATAAAAAAAGTACAATGATTGCTCCTGCCGCGATTATCAGCGCGCCAAACATGTCAAAACGCATTGCATGGTAATACCTTTGCTGGGAACGTAGAACGGAACAATAACCTGCATAGACAGAATGTGGAAGAAAAGCAATGCTTAGCAAGACGAAGCCGATTTTTGTTACGGAACCTTCTTGGGAGACAACAATAACCGGAACGATAAACACAAGCATAAGAACGGCAAATATCAGACGGAATGAAATCCCCTTCACTGCCAATTCATGGCTTTTTTGTGGCGAGCGGGCAAGTTCGCGAACAAAATAATTATCAAGTCCGAATTCAATGGCGATCCATAATGGAATGGTCAAAGCCGTTAAATACGAATATAGTCCCAGCCCTTCTTCACCGAGAGTCCTTGCAAGAACAATGGAAAGCACAAATAGGATTGCGTACTGAACACCCGAGTACAACATCTGCTCTCCGGCGTTTCGCGCAGCTTTAAAAATATATTTTGTTTCTTCTTTCAAAAGCGCTTCATAATATTAGCTTACATGTGCATACTCCCGCAACCAACTGGCATGAAATTGCAAGACATATCCTTTCCGCTCAAAAGCAGCGCCGGGATTATTACTGAAACTGCTTTCGTGATAAATGATTTTTCTCTGGGATGGAATTTAGACTATTTGAAAGTACAGATAATACCAACAGCACACATCCGAAATGATTGTGCTTAAATTATGTTTTTCAAATATCTAACATAAGATAAGAGAATATGTCATTAGTGGTTAATCTGTCTTTTCACGAAATCCCACGCGTTTCTTGCATAAATGGATTTTCCGTGAATGTGTGTAAAAGGCGAAAGTCGGAGCGGGGGGATTTGAACCCCCGACCACCTGAACCCCATTCAGGTGCGCTACCGGGCTGCGCTACGCTCCGAAATCTGATTCACCGCTTCCAACTTTTCCAGTACATGTGTCAAAATATTTTTTACTTCCACCAACGCGGCTTTCATGTCAGGCGGCAATACGGATGATTCAATAGAGGGTGACTCAGCATTAGTTGCTGGATCAGGAATTGCTTCCCCGGGATTCCATGTCGCTAAAACTTGCTTCGCACCTTCAATCGTGTAGCGTTCCTCGCGGAGAAGCTTTTTGATAAAAAGGATAAGTGCAATATCCTTGCTCGTATAAATACGGTTTCCCGCTCTGTTTTTCGAGGGGGTTAATTGCTCGAATTCAGTCTCCCAATATCGAAGGACATATTGCTCCAATCCCGTCATCTTGCTTACTTCGCTGATGGAATAATAAAGCTTGCGAATTGCTGGGTCTTTCATACTAAGGACTTTGTGTGTTTCAATAATCGGGCAATTTTACGGAATTATTGCTTTAACTGCAATTCGTAAATTCAGTCGTGGCTTGGAGATACAATGTGACGGCATAATATTATTTTAGAATCAATGACTCGATGATAGAATAAATTTCCGTGAATGTTTTGTTCATCTGCATAACATTTCCTAAATTAGGATGCGAAAAAGTGAAATACGATTACGACTGGGGCAAAATTTAAACTTCAGTTTCAAATCTCGTTATTCTATTTAGAATGAAATTGAATCAGGTATTTCACCTCGCCGGTTTTTTTCTGTAACCGGTGTTGGACGCGCATGCAAATATGATTATAGCATTAATTTTAGGCGCCCTCATCGGCTTTCTTACCCAAGTTCCCGTCGGACCGATCAACGCTGCAGTTATCACACACGGGTTGAGCGAACGTTTTTCGCGCGGATTTGCGATTGGCGTGGGAGCGGCGTTCATGGATTTTATTTATTGTGCGGCTGCTATGTTCGGCGTCTCTTTCCTCAACGACGAGCCAGTAGTAAATCTAATTTTCCAAGTTGCTGGTTTTATCGTTCTGATTATATTCGGGATTAAAAGCCTACGGACGAAAAAAGATTACGAGGAAATCAAATCAGCGAACGTGATTGCAGAGCAAAAAGCTAAAATGGTTGTCCAGCGGGTGGTACAAGTCGAGAAAAAAGTGAAGCATGCCGTGCATAAAGCAGTTTCCACTCCGCAAGGAATGAATCAAAAATTGGGAGTGCATGGACCATTTTTATTCGGGCTGGTCATTTATCTTTCTAATCCTTCCTTTTTACCTTACTGGATCGGCGTATCCGGCATTCTTCAAAAATATCACCTTCTTCATCCCACACCAACAAATAATATTCTCTTTGCGTTAGGGGTCGGTATAGGTTCTGCGGGTTGGTTTTATTTGGTTTTAATGATGTTATTGAGCGGAAAAATCACCCTGAAACCATCAGTCATAAATGGCATCTACAAATTTTCAGGCGTTGTATTGCTAGGTTTTGGCGCGTATGTGGGTTATCGGCTGGTCTTTTTAACCGAGTGGGATCTAATTTTTCATGCCATCTCGCACTAATAGCTATTTGTAAACGGCACTCTCCGTTTATGCCAAAACACAATTGAATACCTCAGCAAATTGTTCTGCATATATTCGCTGAACTTCCACCATTTCAATTTTTCTGAACAATAATTTTTCCAAAGATGTAACTCCTTTATCAGGGATGCCGCATGGAATGATGTTGTTGAAATAGCTTAGGTCAGTGTTGATGTTCCAAGCAAAACCGTGCATCATTACCCAGCGCGAGCATTTGATACCGATGGCGCATATTTTTTCCCCACTGATCCACACGCCGGTTCTGCCGGGAACGCGATATCCTTCCAATGAATAATGCGCCAATGAGCGGATGATCGTTTCCTCGATGGCGCGCAGATACCAATGCAAGTCTTCTTTCCACAGGGATAAATTCAAAATCGGATACCCAACCAATTGACCCGGACCATGATACGTAACGTCGCCGCCGCGGTCTATTTCGAATTGTTCCGCGCCGATACGTTTCAATTGTTCTTTATCGACCAAGAGATTCGCGCGGTTTGTTACTGTTCCGAGCGTGTATACGTGAGGATGCTCGAGTAATAGTAAATAATTGTCCGTGGCGAATGGCGTCAATTTCTTTTGTTCGACTATGCGCTTATGTAAATCTCTCTGCATTGCCCATGCATTGGCATAAGCTATTATACCGAGGTTCTGTAGTGCAACACAAGGCTTATCCTTACGGGGAGGGAAGTCAATCGATCCGTATTTCAATGAATGGCGATTCTTCATCCGGCGACAAACTATTACTTACATTCGAAAATTGCGATGCTTGGCTAGACATTCCAATCAGCTTAAATATCCAATGCTATACCGTCCGCCGCCTCCGCTGCGCCGCGAACGGCTTCGGAGAATGTGGGATGGGCATGGATCGTCTTATAGATGGTTTCCACGGTGGCTTCCAAATTGCGGGCAATGACAAGTTCTCCAATCATCTCTGTCGCCTCACTTCCGATGATATGCGCTCCGAGCAGTTCCCCGTATTTGGCTTCAAATATCAATTTCACAAAACCAGCCGTTTCACCTGTTCCATTTGCTTTACCGTTTGCCGTGAACGGAAATTTCCCCACCTTCAATTCAATGCCGAGTTCACGGGCTTTTCGTTCAGTCATGCCGACGCTTGCTACTTGTGGTTGACAATATGTACATCCTGGAATATTCGTATAATCCATTCCCTCCGTCGGGTACCCGGAACAGTGTTCTGCCGCGACAACGCCTTCAACGCTGGCGACATGCGCAAGCCACGGCGGACCGTTCACATCGCCGATGGCATAAATACCTTTCACATTCGTTTGCTGGTATTTGTCCACTTTGATGAAACTCTTTTCCATCGTAACCTTGAGTTGTTCCAAACCGATCTCTTCCACATTACCCTGCACGCCGACGGCATTCAACGCCAAATCAGCCTTCAGCGTTGTTGCGGTATTGTTCTTATCCTCAACAATGACTTCCACACCCGCACCTACCGCTTTTGCCGAACGTACGCGCGTTTCGGTTAACGTTTCAATGCCCGATTTTCTGAAACTGCGCGCGAGTTCTTTCGAGACTTCGGTGTCTTCCACAGGTAATACGTCCGGCATCATCTCCACGATTGTTACTTTCGCGCCAAATGCACGGAAAAAATATGCAAACTCCACCCCGATTGCCCCCGCTCCGATGATAACTATAGACGACGGCACTTTGGAAACAACCATCGTCTCCGCACTTGTCAGTATTTTCTTTCTGTCAACTTCAATTCCCGGTATCATCCGCGGTCGTGCGCCCGTAGCGATAATGATATTTTTTGCAGCCAATGTATCTGTGACACTCCCCTTCGCATCTTTTACTTGCACAACACCCGGCGTGAAGGATGTAACGTCTCGGCTGCGTTTGATAACTTTTGCAAAATCAACCGTTACATCCTTCACGCCGAACCCGAAATCCTGCGCGTGGTTCAGAAAATTCATATATTCCGCGTTCTTCAACAGGGCTTTCGTGGGAATGCAGCCCCAGTTCAGGCATACACCGCCAAGGCGATCACGCTCTACGCACGCGACGGACTGCTTCAATTGGGCTGCGCGGATCGCAGCGATATACCCACCCGGTCCACCGCCGATGACGACAACGTCGAATTTTTGTTCTGCCATGTTTTGCAAAAAATTGTGTAATGATGAAAAGAGACTTCTGAAACATCGCGCCAAGTCAGTACTTCACGTCGAATGAAAGCGATAAAAGCAAACGATTTTCAAAAAACGCTTTCAAATTTACGAAGAAAAAAGAATTGGAACTCGTAAAAAAATCGTATTTTTACATTAACTATCCGGCGACATTCCGCCGGTATTTTTTTATTTATTCCGGCGTTTCACACCGCCCACAAGCAGCATGGCACAATCAGCGCTCGATTTCATTGTCCCAAAAACAAACGCCGCCCGCGCACGGTATAAACGGGGCGCAGCTCCGTCGTTCGCCCATTTCGTTGAAGATTACATCAGCGGCGAAGTGGATATCAAGGGCGATTTCGAGGAATTTATGAAGCTGCGCGGCGGCTATTTCCATTATAGCGTTACACCGCACCACATCAAATTTCTCGTCTCGCGTTTCATTCCTGAGGTTTTAATCCATTCCAAGCAACAAGATGAGCGTATTATCCGCGAGCATTACGACCGCGGCAATGATTTTTTCGCCGCGTTTCTTGGTCCGCGCATGGTATATACCAGCGGCTTTTTCCTAGATACTAAAACGGAGAGCCTTGAATTGGCGCAAGACCGCAAGATGAACATGGTCTGCCATAAATTGATGATGAAGCCCGGCTCTTCTCATTTGGACATCGGTTGCGGGTGGGGAACTCTCGTCTCTTACTCCGCGAAGCAATTCGGCACCGACAGCACCGGTGTAACAATCGCACAGGATGGATACGACTGGGGCACGCAGCAAATCAGCGACCACGGCGTCTCCGACCATGCCCGAATACTCCGCATGGACTACCGCGACATCCCGAAAGGCAGAACATGGAACAACATCTCATGCCTTGAAATGGCTGAACACGTCGGCATCAGGAAATTCAAGGGCTTTATCAAAATGATTTACAACATGCTGCCTGACGACGGACGGTTTTACCTGCAACAAGCGGGACTGCGCGCAAGCCCAGGGCATCTTCGAGAAAGGGCAGCACTGGCAGGACCTTGTATGGGGCATGTTCATGAGCGAGTATATTTTCAGCGGAGCAGATGCTTCCACTCCCTTGGCATTCCTGATCTCTGCGTTGCAGGAAGCAAACTTTGAGGTGGCACACATTGAGAACATCGGCATCCATTACTCTCATACCATCCATCATTGGTACAAAAATTGGATGCGCAACGAAGAGTATATCAATGAGCATTACGGAATACGAATGTTCCGCTTGTGGCAACTGTTCCTGCGCTGGAGCGTGGACATTGGTGCGCAAGGGAGTTCAA